>PVBE011444594.1_pt1 | contig 20710 bp, 17 predicted proteins | sample 1631181 | NCBI WGS metagenome assembly PVBE01 (sample SAMN08397723, study PRJNA350692) | Marine metagenome, whole genome shotgun sequencing project. | isolation source: water | place: Pacific Ocean | collected 2012-04 | reverse complement strand
CGCAGCCAACTTTTACAACCTGTACGAATGAAATTTCTTCTTTTTCCATTTTATGTTAACTTTATGAGACAATGTCACAAAGTTACCCACAATATTCATTCTCGGTTGGTGTGCTATTTTTAGCTCATGGGTATTTCATCTTATTAGTAGTTAATTCCTGTAGTGGGCAACACCCAAACAACTCTAAAAAACTAAGTATGAACAATCTAATATATTCATCAAGTCCGTATCTTCTTCAACATGCTGATAACCCTGTGCATTGGCAGGAATGGAGTGAAGAAATACTTCAAAAAGCTAAAGATGAGAACAAACCTTTATTAATCAGTATTGGTTATGCAGCTTGTCATTGGTGCCATGTTATGGAGCACGAGAGTTTTTCTGACGAGGAAGTTGCTGCCTATATGAATGAAAATTTTGTGTGTATAAAAGTTGACAGAGAAGAAAGGCCGGATGTTGACAGGATCTATATGGATGCCGTCCAGTTGCTAAGTGGCAAGGGCGGGTGGCCTCTTAATGCTTTTGCACTACCAGATGGGAAGCCATTCTTTGCTGGAACATATTTTAATAAAAACCAATGGATGGATCTCCTGAGTAAAATCAGTGATTTGTATAAAAATGATTGTGAAAAAGTTTTGGCCTATGCAAATCAGTTAACACAAAGAATAGTATCAAACTCCTTGGTTAGCACCGTCGTTGACAATGAAATAAAATTTGACAAAAGTGAATACGAAAATCTATTTTCTGGATGGAAATCACAAATTGACTATAAAAATGGTGGTTTCAACAGAGCTCCAAAATTTCCTCTTCCTGTAGTATGGGAGTTTTTGCTTCAGTATAATTATTTAACTGATGATAAAGATGCACTTAATGCAGTTTTAATTACCCTTGACGAAATGGCTAAGGGTGGAATATACGATCAAATAGGAGGAGGTTTCTCTCGATATTCAGTTGATGGTTATTGGAAGGTGCCACATTTTGAAAAAATGCTTTACGATAATGCACAGCTCATAAGTTTATACTCACATGCATATCAAATCACCAAAGACGAAAAATATAAAGAAATTATTGAGCCAACAATTGAGTTTATAAATCGGGAATTATCCAACTCCGATGGCGGATACTACTCTTCCCTCAATGCTGATAGCGAAGGTGAAGAGGGCAAATATTATGTCTGGACAGATCATGAGTTTTCTGAAGCTTTGGACATCAACCTGGAAAAGCTTATGGCCGATTATTATCAGATTTCTACAAAAGGTAATTGGGAACATGGGAAAAACATCCTTCTTCCTAAATATTCAAAAGAGAAATTTGTTGATATCAATGATGTTGATTTGAGGCAATTTAATTCAATGTTGAAAACGGCAAATAGTCAATTGCTCAAATATCGCGAATCTCGTGTTAGGCCAAGTACTGATGATAAAATTCTAACATCCTGGAATGCTTTAATGCTGATGGCATATATTGATGCGTTCAGGGCGTTGGGTAACAAAAATTATTTACGGTCAGCAATTCAAAGCGCTTCATTCCTCGAAACAAAGATGCTTAATGAGGATGGTAGTTTAAATAGAAACTACATGAACGACAAAGCCTCTATACAGGCTTTCCTTGACGATTATGCTCTGCTGGCCCAGTCATATATGGAATTATATTCTGTAACTTTTGACAAGCATTGGCTCGACCTAAGCAAAAAACTAGCTGATTATTGCATTGATCATTTTTTAGATAATGAAACAGGGATGTTTTTCTATACTTCTGATATTTCTGAAAGTCTTTTCGCCAGAAAACATGACCTTGCTGATAATGTTATACCCGCCTCCAATTCAGTGATGGCAAACGTACTGTTAAAGTTAGGGCATTATTTTGATAATGATAATTATATAAAAATGGCTGAACGCATGTTTGGCCATATGGAGGAAAACGTTAAGAATTCAGGATTGTGGTATGCGAACTGGGCAATGTTGATGGGAACCTTAAGTTTTGATCTAAACGAAGTTGCTTTAGTGGGCAAAGAAGCGATTTCTATCAATAATGAAATACAATCAAACTATCTACCAACTGCGATGTTTTTAGGTCGAGATGTAGAAAACCTTCCCTTGCTTGAAGGCAAACTTGTGAACGAAGAAACCTGGATTTATGTATGTAGAAATAAAGTATGTAAACTTCCGGTTACTAATATTGAAGACGCGATTAAACAAATTGATTAGTCTGGTAACCCATATTTTAAAAAGTCAGTCTATAATTTAAGAATTACTTAATTTCATTATGTTTTTCTTGATGTATTATTATGTTTAGGTATATTTGTGGCGATAAAAAAACGTAATGAGTATAAAAAATATAATTTTTGATTTTGGTGGGGTTGTATTGGATATTGATCCACAACTAACCATTGATGAATTCGTTAAACTTGGTTTTACCGATTTTGATAAACTATCAACTCCTGAGTTCACTGATGAAATTATCGGGAAATTTGAGCGTGGGATACTTACACCTGAAGTGTTTCGCACCAAACTTAAAAAGTTTTTAGATATTGATGTAACCGACCAGCAACTCGATGATGCATGGAATTCATTGCTTTATGATATCCCCAGAGAAAGAATTGAGATTCTTGAACAGGGGAAGAAAAACTACCAAATTATTTTACTAAGTAACTCTAACGAAATTCATTACGATCTATTTGTGAGAGATTTACAATTACGTTTTGGATATCGTGAATTTGATGATCTATTTCATAAATCATATTTTTCGTTCGACCTTCATTTGTTGAAACCAAACTCTGAGGTTTATGAATTCGTCATAAATCAACATGGGATTCTACCTGAAGAAACTTTGTTTATTGATGACAAAGAGGAAAATATTGTAGCCGCCAAAAAACTAGGGTTAAGAACTTATAAGCTTGATAAACCTGAAAGAATAAGGGATATATTTATTGATGGTAAACTTAAATCTGATCTGAACATTAGTTAATTAAAGTCGTATTTGTAATTCGGGTTAGGGTTACGAATAAAATAATTTTATTTCCTGAAGTATTATAAGGATTTCATCAAGCGAATCTGAATTCATTATTTTCAACCTAAATGGTTTAAAATTAGGATATCCTTTAAAATAATCTCCCCAATGCTTTCGTATTTCCAACACACCTCTTCTTTCACCCTTCCACTCAACTGACTTTTCAAGTTGAATTGTACATATTCTTATTCTCTCTTCTATATCAGGTGCAGGTAATATCTCTCCTGTTTTCAAATAATGTTTTATCTCATTGAATATCCATGGGTTTCCATAAACACCCCTTGCTACCATGAGCCCGTCCACTCCAAAATTATCTTTAAAATATTTTGCAGAAACAGCGTCTACAACATCTCCATTGCCAAATACCGGAATATGCATTCTAGGATTATTTTTCACTTCTCCTATTAATGTCCAGTCAGCCGGAATACGTGGTTTTTGTGTTCTGGTCCGTCCGTGTATTGTGATTGCCTTAACGCCAACATCTTGTATTCTTTCGGCTATTTCAACAATCTCTTTGTGCTCATCATCATATCCAAGACGTGTTTTGACAGTTACCGGCAATGTAACAGAATTCACAACTGCCTGTGTCATTTTTACCATTTTTGGAATGTCATTTAGTATGCCGGCGCCGGCACCTTTTGTTACAACTTTTTTAACGGGACAACCATAATTTATATCAATAAGATCGGGATTTGCTCGCTCGGCATATTGGGCTGCTTTTACCATCGAATCAATATCATGTCCAAATATCTGTATGCCGATTGGACGTTCAAACTCCTCAAAATCGAGCTTTTTAACACTTTTTGCGGCATCGCGTATTAATCCTTCAGATGAGATAAATTCTGTAAACATCATATCGGCACCAAACATTTTGCACACATACCTGAATGGAGGATCGGTTACATCCTCCATAGGTGCAAGCAGGATTGGAAACTCGCCAAGACTTATTTCATCTATTTTTACCAACGATTATTATGAATTAGTTTAATTTATTAAAATTGGTGTGTTCCTTTTCTTTGGCATATTAATAATTAAAATGATGCATGGAAATATGGATATAATGGAATAAGGATAATTTAAAGAACCCATATTAACCATATACCCAATATTACCCTATTCCTGTTAGGAAATTAATATTCAATTAACAGGATTTAGTAACTACAAGTTCTGTGCAAAAATATTAATTTTGCTCTTCTTTAAGAATCAACAGTTGTAATGAAAAGAATTGCATTCTTGTCTTCACTTTCTCCATTTGGGAAACTGTTATTATTAATTGGGATTGTATTTTTATTCGCTATTACTATATCCTTTGCAGGTCTGGTAGCAGGTAGGTTTTTTTTTAATACCCCATTCGGTGAACTTGCTAATTTTATAGCAAACCCAAATACTCCAACAGCAGTTTCTTTTCTTAAATTTTACCAAATAATTAATCAGGTTGGAATTTTTATCCTTCCGTCAATATTCTTCTCATATCTTGTAAGTAATTCATCTTTTACATATCTTTCTCTTGATAAAACACCAAGGTTAATAAGTATACTTGTTGGGGGATTAATTATTTATACAATATTACCTTTTAATAATTACTTAGATGAACTTAACAGGCAACTAAGTTTACCTGATTTTCTTTCAGGTTTAGAAGTATGGATGAAAGAAAAGGAAAATCAAGCAAGAGAATTAACAGAATTATTTTTAAACACTCGCTCATTAATTGGTTTGTTTGCAAATATTATTATTGTGGCAGTACTCCCAGCTATTGGTGAAGAGTTACTATTTAGAGGTTTATTGTTGAAACTTTTTAGCAATCTTTTTAGAAACATTCATGTTGGTGTTATATTGTCGGCAATAATTTTTAGTGCTATTCACCTTCAGTTCTATGGATTTTTACCAAGATTAGCACTGGGTATGGTACTGGGTTATTTGTTTGTTTTTACGGGTAATTTGTGGGTTCCCATTTTTGTTCATTTTTTAAACAATGCTTCCTCAGCAATTGTATACTACCTGCATTACAATGATTACATAAATATTCCTATGGAAGATTTTGGGTCGTCATCAAACATAGTTTATATAATTGGCAGTTTACTTATTACAATATGGCTTATGATAATTATTTACCAGAAGGAAGGGGCAGAAATTACCATAAAAAAAAGGCTGCATTAATAAATGCAGCCTAGATATTTCATTTTAAGAATTTGATTAATAATCAATCTCGTCCTTTACGTGTAGAATAATTGATTTTAAGTGCGCCTGCTTTTCGGAGTTCTTGTTTTACATCTGTAACAATTCCCATCTTGGTCAGGCCATCTACTTTAAGGGAGGTTGTTATGAACTTCCTGTCAGCTTCATCTCTGTCTTCTCTTTCTTTGGCTACAAACTCCTGAATATCTCCAATATTTGCAAACGTGTCATTTAATTGAATTCGAGAATTTGTTCCGTAAAGTTTTGATTTTACAGGAGGTCCTATGTAAATATAACTAACTAATGATTTCTTGTCAAGCTTTTGAATTTCTGTTGCCTGTGGTAATTTTAACTTCACCTTAAGAGATACTTCACGCATTACCGTAGTTACCATAAAAAAGAACAGTAACATGAAAATAATATCGGGTAACGACGAAGTATTTATCCCGGGAGATCCCTTTCCTTTTTTTGTTTTAAATCTCGACATACTAACTGCCTCCTATATCTTCTGGTTCTGCTTCGGAAATACGAACAGGAACTGCTTTATTAATTCCTTTGATTTTAGTCTTATCAATCAGCTGTTTGTATTTAAGACCAAATAATCTAAGTGACAATTCATCTTTCATCTCATGAAACGCAGCTGCAAGTTCGTTTTGAACAGCAATATACATATCATACGATGTACCTCTATCGTTTTTCAGTGATATAATACCCTTTGAGGCTTCAATATCAATTCCAAGTTCTTCGATGTACTTAGGCTGATATTCTGGATAACTGTCATCATTAGGATGGATGGCCATAAAATCGATTGCTTTTTGTTTTAGCATACTTATGTCGCCAGGTTTACCATCAATAAGAAGACGGTTGTGGCTGTTTATAAGAACCTTTAGTACGTTTCGGTCTTTAACAACAATATCATCATCCTGCTCCTCAACCGGTGGAGGTAATTTTCTGGTAATACCAGTATCAACATCCATTGTTGTGGTTACGAGGAAAAATATAAGCAGCAGGAAGGCAATATCCGCCATCGAACCAGCATTAATTTCAGGAGCTGCTCTTCTAGCCATACTTTATTATTTAAAAATTTTACTTATTGATGCATAAAAAATGGCAACGACAGTCAAGCCAAACGTAATATAAGTTGCATACAATCCCATTCCAACTAAAGTAGATGTGTGGGCGGTTGTTCTCAATTCTTCCAATTGGTACTCTGTAAATTCATTACCAGCAACTGCATAGGCGATTACAATAACCACAACCATTACACCAATGCTAATGAGCATTTTTATAATATTTTGCGGATTTGTAATAAATCCATAAATAGGAGATAAAAACATTACAGCTACACCAATGATAAGCAATATTTTTGCCCAGTTGATAAAAGTTCCTGGACTAATCACATTAGTGTAAAACAACACTCCAGGAATCACTGAAAGTGCCAGCAACAGGTACAAAATCCATTTTGTTATATTGGCAATATTATCTTTCATGATTCTTATTTTTTACTGAATTGGTTAAGGAGATCAATAAATGCAATTGAACTGTCTTCCATATCGTTAACAAGATTCTCAATCTTCGAAATGATATAATTGTAGAAGATTTGGAGGATAATAGCAACAATAAGACCAAACACGGTAGTTAACAAAGCCACTTTAATACCATCAGCAACAACAGTAGGTGAAATATCTCCGGCAGCTGCAATATCATCAAATGCTTTGATCATACCTATAACCGTACCCATAAATCCAAGCATCGGCGCCAGTGCAATAAACAATGAAATCCAGCTTACGCCACTTTCAAGTCTGCCAGTAACAACACTTCCATATGCTATTATAGCTTTTTCAACTTCTCCTAAACCGTCATTATAACGATTCAGGCCTTCGCCAAAAATACTAGCCACGGGACCCTTTGTGTCACGCACAACTTCTTTTGCACCATCAATGCCTCCGCTTTCGAGAGCAGATTCAACGTTTGTCAACAACTTTTTGGTGTTAATTGATGCCATGCTTAAGTAAATAATACGTTCGATACTAATTGCTAAACCAAAGATAAGAGCTAATAATACAACGCCCATAAATCCAGGACCACCTTCAATAAACTTTTCCTTTAGGATCTGGTGAAATGATTGTGGTTTATCAGGTTCTGTTGCTATTTCAGCAACATCCTGAGCAATTTCTTCTGCTGGTGTAGTTGAATCTCCAGCAATTGATTCAACAATAGCAGTTGTGTCTTCAGCAACATAATCCTGTGCATAAGAATAATTTAACATCGCTGCGGAAGTCATAATAATTAAAGAAAGTAAAGCAATAAATTTTCTCATGATTGTAAAAATTATATTCGGTTTTTATTTTACTTTTTAGAGTCGACAAAGTTATAAATATATTTTAAAATCAATACTTATTACTCTTTGTCTCAATTATTCAAACGGCAAATATAAAAATATATGATTGTTCTTACAGAAATATTTAAAAATAATCTTATTTCAAAATCATTATTAGCGTATGAACAACCTTATCCAAAAAGAAATTGTTATACCAAAATAACGACTACCGTATTTAAATGTTGTACTAATTAGTGATTAAGCTCATAACTATAAGTATCAGAACTCAAGTATGGGGATTAATTGCATTGATCCCAGTATGGAGATCCTGGTATGCATAGAAACCCAATCCTCTGGTGAGGATTTTGTGTTTTTAATTTTCTTTTCGCATTGACAAACAAGTTTGTCAAAGCAGAAGAAATTGAATCGTTCATTAGGGATTAATTGCATTGATCCCTGGGGGAAGTACCTGGCATGCATAGAAACCTAATCCTCTGGTGAGGATTTTGTGTTTTTAATTTTAACGTTAGTTTCAAACTTGATAGGATTAACTGCGTTGATCCCTGAGGGGGAGAACCTGGCATGCATAGAAACCCAATCCTCTGGTGAGGATTTTGTGTTTTTAATTTTCTTTTTGCTTTGGCAAACGAGTTTGCCACGCTCTAGAAAAACAAAAACCCACAACTTCTGTTGTGGGTTTCCTTATGCGGAGAGAGCGGGATTCGAACCCGCGGTACACTTTTGGCGTACACACGCTTTCCAAGCGTGCTCCTTAAGCCACTCGGACACCTCTCCTTTACTTATATGTCTTAAAAATGGAACGCAAAATTATAAAAATATTATGACTTTGGATTTCCACAAAATAAAAAAAGTCGCCTTAAATGGCGACTTTGATTAATCAATTTGAAAATATCTCTTTAGGTACATTTTGTATGTCCACATGATTTGCAAATAAGACAGCCATCTTCATATACAACAGTTTCTTCGCGGCATTCTGGACAAATTTTTTCAACCGCAATAGTTCCATCTGGTATATAACGTTTTAGGGCACGCACAACACCATTCTTCCAGGTATTAATATTATCTTCTGGAACAGTGAGGTTGGAAATTAAATCCATGACATATGTAAGTGGCATACCATGACGTAGAACCCCAGAAATAAGCTTTGCATAATTCCAAAATTCTTGCTCAAATGATCTGGATAATGCAGGGAGCACAATTCGATAACCTTGTTTGTCGTCAAACTCAAAATCATATTGTGTACGCTCTCCTTTTTTCTTTTTCTTTGTTACCCAACCCGATTCAACATATGGTGGCAAATAAAAATCTTCTGACTTGCCGGTAAATACTTCATACGGTTTATCATTTATTTTTCCAATTACGGCAATCCATTTCTCATAATTATTCTGAAAACGGATGATGTCTGCTTCTAGTGTTTTTGGTCGTGAAGGAGCTCTGGAATCATGAAAATCATCTTTCTCCTCCTTTTTAGTACCGCTTACAAGTACACCGGAGCGTGAGCCCTCACGATAAATTGTCATTCCTTTGCACCCGCTTTCCCAGGCATTTAAATAAATCTCACTAACAAGTTCTTCAGTAGCGTCTTCAGGAATGTTAACAGTTACACTTATCGAATGATCTACCCATTTTTGTATTTCACCCTGCATCTTCACTTTATTTACCCAATCAATATCTGTTGAAGTTGCATTATAATAAGGAGACTGTTCGATAATTTTATTCAATTCTTCTTCCGGTTTAATTTTAACTTCTTCTATACTATAACCGTTAATTTTAAGCCAGGTTTCAAATTTTGAATGGAAAACATTATATTCTTCCCAAGCATCACCAAGTTCATCTACAAAGCTAACAACAACGTTTTTGTCATTTGGATTTACCTTCCTGCGGCGTTTGTATGAAACCATAAATACCGGTTCGATACCTGATGTTGTTTGTGCGCATATACTTATGCTACCAGTTGGGGCAATTGTGAGCATAGAAATATTACGTCTACCTACTTTCAACATTTTGTCGTATACGTGCGGTGCAAATTTTTTAATTCGTTTTATAAACGGATTATCTATTTCGCGAGTAACGTCAAATATCTCAAAGCTGCCTCGTTCTTCTGCCAAATCAACAGATGCGCGATAAACTTCAATAGCAAGTAGCTTATGTACTTCTGTTGAGAAAGTTATTGCATCTTCAGATCCATACCGTAAACCCAAAGCTGCTAGCATGTCACCCTCTGCAGTAATACCAATTCCTGTTCTTCTTCCCTGTATCGACTTCTCCCGAATTTTTTCCCATAATTGTCTTTCTACGAGCTTAATTTCTTTAGACTCTGGATCAGCATTTATTTTTGAAAGGATTAAATCTATTTTTTCAATCTCTAAATCAATAATATCATCCATTAAACGCTGTGCAATTCGTGCGTGCGCTGTAAATTTATCACCATTAAAATAAGCATCTTTTGTAAATGCTTTTTCAACATAACTATACAGATTTAACGCCAGCAGTCTACAGCTATCATATGGACATAATGGAATTTCCCCACATGGGTTAGTTGATACTGTTGCAAAACCATAATCGGAATATACATCAGGAATTGATTCTCTTATTACTGTATCCCAGAAAAGTATACCCGGCTCCGCTGAAGCCCATGCGTTACGCACAATTTTATTCCAAAGTTCAAGGGGATTGATTTCTTTCTCATATTTCGTATTATCAGAATCAATCGGATATTGTTGCTTATATGGAGTATTATTTTTAACAGCATTCATAAACTCATCATTGAGCTTAACCGAGACATTTGCTCCTGTAATTCTCCCTTGTTCAGTCTTTGCATCAATAAATTTTTCTGCATCCGGATGTTTTATGCTAATGCTGAGCATCAGTGCTCCCCTTCGGCCGTCTTGTGCTACTTCGCGGGTGGAATTCGAATATCTGTCCATGAATGGCACTACACCAGTTGATGTTAAGGCTGTATTTTTCACCGGGCTTCCCTGCGGACGAATATGTGACAAATCATGACCAACACCTCCCCTGCGTTTCATTAACTGAACCTGCTCCTGATCAATTTTTAATATTCCACCATACGAATCAGAATTTCCTTCGTTACCAATAACAAAGCAATTGGACAAAGATGATATTTGGTTATCATTACCAATACCTGCCATAGGGCTTCCCGCTGGTATAATGTATTTAAAATCTTTGAGGACCTCCAAAATTTCACTTTCAGACATCGGATTTGTATACTTTTTTTCAATCCTGGCAATCTCTCTTGCAATTCGTTTATGCATATCTGCAGGTGTGAGTTCGTAAAATTTACCCTCACTATCCTTTAGTGCATATTTATTCATCCATACTTTTGCAGCAAGCTCATCTCCATCAAAATATTTTGTAGCAGCATTTAATACTTCTTTGTTGCCAAAATATTTTTTGGCGTTTTCTTGCTCTGGCAATTCATCTGAAGTTTTATTTAATTGTAGCTTGCTTTTTGCTATAGTTGCTATAGCTGCGTCTGTTGTTTCCAATCTCGATCTTTCTTCTAAAACTTTGTCGTAAAAATTCTTTCCTTCTTTTTTTTGTGGCTCTTTCTTCTCAGCAATTTCCTTTGTTTTATCTTCGAAATTTAAGTATAAATTATTTTCCATTAGTTATACCCTGATTAGTTTGATTTTGGCTATGTTACTGTAAATGAATGCTAAACAAAAAGAAAAGGCAATCCTGTAAAACGATGCAATATACAACACATACTTACGAAAACTAGTAATTTTTATTAACAAAAGCATGTGGAAAAAATAAAAGGCAGGAAATTAAGTTGTTATAAAAAAAATAACGATAAAAAAAATATTCTTCTGTTTTGGCATAGTTTTTTATGCATAAAAATCTATCATAAAATTCTTAATCAGCATTCAAAAAAATATTCTTCGGATAAAAATTCTGGTATTATCTGAACTCTTTTAGTGGAGGCAATTTTAACAAAAATTAAAAATCTAGACTAAGAGAAAGGTAATAAACCGGTTGGCGTACTCTGTAATCGTCCACCCCCCATGATATATCACCTCTAATAAAATAACCCATCAAAGTTGTACGTACACCAAGGCCAAATCCTCCAACAATAGGTTCTTTTTGTACTTCGACAGATATGTGCATGGGGCCACTATCAATATATTTAGTAAATAATGAATTTTCAGGTGAATATGGATTTGAACCAGTCCATGCAGTGCCTATATCACCAAAACCAACTATCTGAAAACTTCTTAAAAAACCTGAACTAATAGGTGTTTTAGAAAAATACTGAAATATCGGAAAACGAAGTTCAGAGTTTATCACAACAAAACTATTACCGTTCCTGATGTTTTGATTGAATCCCCTCATATTTGTGGCAAGGGTTTGGAAGGCATAATTTTGACTGTAATCGATAGGCGTGTCCATATTAAACTTTGGAAATAGCCAATTATCAACGCCTCCCATATAATAAATCAATCTATCACTTCCCAATGATGTGCTGCCGGCAATTCGGTTTGCCCAAATAAATGTTCTATGAATTTTTTGATAATCCCTAAAATCAAAACCCAATACAATAAGGTTATTGCTGCTACTTTTTATTAGCTGATGATATTCAGCAAAAACCTTATAACGTGAACCCTTGTATAAATTAATGCCCAGATTTCGTGTATTATCAAAAACTAGTTCTCCCTTAAGTCCAGCCCAGTTGTTATAAACAGTAGGTTGCTCAAGATTAATTTGATCTGTAGCAAGAGTTACATACATATCGTTCCGGTACATTCCGGTTCCCCTAATGCTTAAAGCTTCGTTAAACGGCCATTTCAATATGTAAAAAATTTCGTGCGAGTGCACCCTTACTATGGTGTTGCCGTTACTGCCTTCCAAAGTATTTCTATGAAAAACAACTTCCTTATCTAGCCTCTTTTTCAGATTTGCATAACTAAAGATGTATTCATTATTAATCAGGCTGAGATTTAGCCTAACTCCACCAACGAGACGATGATCTTCCATAAGATCGTTCATTCCTATCTGAAAAAAGATATTAAATCCCGGATTTAAGTATATGGGCCCGCTACCGCCAGTGAATGGTTGGTAACCGTAGTTGATGTAGTTGAAATCAATTTGGGATACAAGATCATTAATAAAATAGGATACGTTGTAGTTCAACCTTTTGGGTATAGTTAATTTATCGTCTCCTTTAAGTGTAACCAAACCATCTCTGTTAAAATTATATTGATTGTTGCCTGAAATTTGAGCTCCTTCTCCCATAACACCAATAACTTCTTCTCCTTTTTCATTTTTATAAACCATACTAAATCTTTTAAATTGAGGCGTTTTCTCAACAACCTCTTCTTTAAAATCTTCTTTCGCCATGGCTAACTTCTTCTTTAGCTGTCCTGCCTGTTTCTTATTATAATTCGCCTGTAATTGCAACATATATAATGTTGTATCAGGAAATAGTTCGGGGATTGAAGAGTATGAAGGTGTATCTTCTATGAAGATTTTATACAAATTATTGTCAAATATAACTGAAGTCTTTTTTCCTGCTTTGTAGCTTACATTATGATTAAGAATATCCCGTGAGTAGTTAGTGACTGCCTTACTATGAATAAAATAACGGTAATGAATTGCAGTATCAACTGAACTCACCGAGCTATCGAGAACAGCAAGATAGGAGTTATAAATTCCACTTTCGTCACTCAGGTAGCTTATTGTATTATAGCCATAAGATTCGGGCATTATTTCGTTTGCAATAGGGGTATTGGTGATGCGTTTTAAAATTGGATTTCTATTTGAGTAATCGTAAACAAAAAGATCGAAATTATCAGGAACACCAACTATTAATTCTGTTTTCTTTCCAAGTGTGTCATTTACTCGATTTGAACTAAAAACTATCTGTTTTGAATTATTAATAAACCTTGGATTAAGTTCTGAGAAAATATCATTAGTAATATTATAGAACGAGCTGGCAGCGATGTTATAAACAAATACATCTGATTGACCATTTTGTACTGCCGACATTACAAATAGCTGACCATTATCTGAAAAACCAAAGTCGGTTACCTTTTGAACATTGTAAATAATTTGTTTTGTAAACTCTTTATCTTCAATGTTATACCTATATAACCATGGCATCCCTTTATCTTCAATTATGAATGCCAATAATTTTCCTGTTGGATGCCATGCAAGTAGTGGATAAGAATAGTCGGTTTTAGTGCCAATAGATACACCTCTCCTAAATATTTTTTTCTTTTTACCTGTGGACAGATTGTGTAAATAAATCTTGTATTTACCAAATTCATTAGTAGTGTAAGCTAAATAATCACCATACGGACTAATATGAGGTTGTCCGTAACGAATGTCGGATTTGTATTTTATATTGAAAACATTCTCTGGCATACTTTCAATTTCTGCAAATTGCGAATATTCCTTTCGGTAATATTCTTTCCACTCTTGAGTTAACTGTCTAAACGATAGTCCGATAACATACATAAAGCCTTTGTCGATACTGTTGCTCATACTGGTCATATGAATAATGTTGCTAACTGTTGTTTTGCCAAACCGCTGTGCTATAAAACGCCATAGAGAATGCCCGGCATAAACAGCATCTTCACCAGTAAGGTTGTTAACTTTGTCATATCTCCCTGATAGTATTCCGTCACGAACTCGATTATCATATTCTACACTCCAGTCTTTACCAAGCCAGGAAATTATCCCAACCTTATACCAGTCAGGAAGGGAGAAAAAAGTAGATGACTTTACTTGCTGCCCCATTGTGCCCCCAAACATCATTTGGTTAAACATCACCTGCGCTATTCCATCCCTGATTTGCTCCTCAAATTTAACATGGTTTCCGTCAAAATATAAAAACACTTTAGAACCTATAATATGGGTAATACCCCCAATATTATAATCCTCATGTGTCATTAAACCAATGTTACTTTGTTTAAGGTCGGTAAGGTTATTGAAGATAATAAACTGGATTTTTTTATCCAACATACTACCCAGTTTTAGTTCAATAAGTGGAATTTGTAGGGTTGCATATCTTGCAACATATTGTGCAAGTTCTTTGCCATTTAAATAGAAGTAAGTATCAATATCCCTGAACTTATAATATGTCCAATGAAAATCATTGTATTGCACTCTGTTTTTTCCAAATGTTTGATTTGAGCCATTATAGAATTGGGCATTAACTTCTGTAGTAATTAGGATTGTTGATACAAATAGGATCAGAGTAAAGCAATAAACAAGATTTTTATATTTAAAAAGATATCCCAATATACAAGATCTTAGTAATGATTTGCTAAATTATAACAAAATCCACACCATTTTATTTTCAGATGTTACATGTTTATTTTGTGATTAATGTAATTTTGGCGACTTATTTCTAATCATATGTTTATTAATTTCGAATTGAAGAAGTAACAAATACCATGATAACTCTTAAAAAATTTACTTTTAATCCATTCCAGGTAAACACATATTTGATTTCTGATGAAACCGGAGAGTGCATTATAATTGATCCCGCAATGGATGGTTCCATTGAAGAGGCAGAAATCGCAGAATATATTAAAATTCACAACCTTACGCCTGTAATGTTGTTGCTTACGCATGCACATGTTGATCATATTGGAGGTACTAATTTTATGGTTGAAAAATATGGTCTTAAGCTAACAGCACACAGGGACTGTGTTCCATTTCTTACAAATGCATCAGCTTATGCTTCAACCTTTGGACTTTCAATAGATAGTAGAATGGAAATTCAAAATTTTATAGATGAGAACAATGAAGTTAAGTTCGGCAATTCAGTATTAAAGGTGCTATTTACTCCCGGACATGCAAATGGAAGTTTGTGTTTCTATTCACCAGAAAGTAATTTTGTTATAACCGGGGATGTACTTTTCAACCAAAGTATCGGCCGTACTGATTTGCCAACAGGAAATTACGATTTATTGCAAAACAGTATCTGGGAGAAGTTATTTACTCTTCCAGATGATACAGTAGTATATCCAGGCCATGGCCCTGAGACAACTATCGGTTTCGAAAAAGTAAATAATCCTTTTGTTGCAATTGGAAGAGGTTAGTTTGGGTATTAAAATGTTTCAGTTATTAATCCCCGTTGAGAAATTTTTTTAATACTTTAACAATTGCATCTACATCCTGATCCATCATACACCTAAAATGTTTCTTCGGACATTTTTTATAACCTAGCTTACTGCATGGTCTACATTTCAGTCCTTCTACTTCAGAAATAAAATAATTATCAGGATTTTCAGGCATATATGGGTACATCCCAAACTCAGGAATAGTATTACCCCAAATACTTATTGTGGGCTTATCGAAAGCAGCTGCAATATGCATCAGCCCGGTATCATTTGTTATCACAACTTCTGCTAAACTAACTAAAGATGCTGATTGATTTATATTGAGTTCGCCACATGTATTAATGATATTTGAATCTTGAGACATCCTAAATATTTCCTCACCTCTTTTCCTGTCATCAGGCCCACCTAACAAAACTATTGGCATATCAATTTTAGAAATAATTAAGGCTGCTTTTTCAGGAGGTAAGATTTTAGTGTAATGCTGCCCACCGATCACGAAAGCACAATAGCCATCCTTAAGTTTGGAATCAATATTTTCGGGAGCAACTTCATCATGTTGGGGGATATAATATTCAAGACCCTTTTTGTCATTTACAACTCCAAGAGATTTAACGGCTTTAAAATACCTGTCAACAATATGTACATTTGGTAACTTGTTGATTTTGAAATTAACCAACAGCCACTTCTCAATATTCAATTTAAGGAATGAATAATTCTTTACTTTTAATTCACGCTTCAGCTTATACGACCTGAGATTATTCTGTAAGTCGACGATAACATCAAACTTCTCATTTTTAAGATCGGTTAAACATTCGTTTATATGTTTGTTAAAAGAATGAACCTGATCAACGTTAGGATTCGAACTGTAAAGTCCTTCATATTGTTTTTTTGTAACTATATGAAGCTCATATTCAGTTTGCTGTTTAATAGCTCGTACAACAGGGGTTGTAAGAACAATATCACCAATGGAACTAAACCGTATAAGAAGTATTTTCTTCACGCAAACTTATTTACAGCAAATATAGTAGAGTTTGTTTTAATGGTTGTCCTCAACAGATTGTTTGCGCTTGGTTTTCAACATTCTTTAACTTTGCATCATAATTATAAATTCAATTAATATGTCTCTCACCCCAACTTCAAAAATACCACTGGGCTTCACTATGCCTGATTTTGTGTTGCCCGATACAATTAGCAATACTGTCGTTTCGTCTGATAATATGAAAGGAGAAAAGGGAACTCTTGTTATGTTTATATGCAACCATTGCCCGTATGTATTACATGTTATACAAGAACTTGTTAAAATTGGATATGAATATATAAACAAGGGAATAGGTGTGGTTGCGATAAGCTCAAATGATATTGTGAATTTTCCAGAGGATCATCCCGATAGAATGCAAGAACTGGCTTTGTCATTAAAGTTTCCGTTTCCATATTTATTTGATGAATCACAGGAAGTTGCCTTAGCCTATGATGCTGCGTGTACACCTGATTTTAACTTATTTGATGTAAGTGGGAAATGTGTCTACAGGGGACAACTTGACGACTCCCGACCAGGAAATAAAAAGCCAGTAACGGGCAATGGTTTGCGTGCTGCTCTCGATCTGGTATTAGCTGGCAGAGATGTTCCTGAGCAGCAAACACCAAGTACGGGTTGCAATATTAAATGGAAGGATGATAAAAGGGATAAAGGTATAGGGTTATAAGTGAACGAAAACCTAGTATTAGATTTTTACTCATTTTCATATAACTTTTTGCATTGCCTCTTAGCTTATTTTACCATATTCCATATATCCCTTATACCAGAAAAATCCCCAATTACAGATGGCAATATTGAGAGGAATAGATTGTAGGGGTATAGGGGAAAAGGTAAAGGGAAACACTACCTAAACTGATAGTAAAGCGATAGCACTAAAGAGTCATTATATCTTCCATAAGCCCAAATTCGATGCACATCACCATCCTGGTTTTTCGAAAAAACATTCAATAAAGAATTATTAGTTCGAAAATCCACCCCAATGTGTTGTGTTATAGCAAAACGAACTCCCAGGTTTATTTGAAAAGTAATCCTTGCCGGAGTGTTGTAACCTTGTTCATCACTTATGACCTGATGATTGTCTTCTTCATAATATCCTAATAAAAAGCCTGCCGAGGGACCTGCCTCGACGGTAAATCTACCTGCCTTATATTGATAAAAAACAGGCAATTCAATATAGTTCAGTCTTAGTAAATAGGGCTCGTAATTATTCTTCTCCTGTGGATTTTCACGACTACCCTTCTGAAAATAGGTTAACTCCATCTGCAATGCTGATTTTTGTCCAATATCGAGGCTTACAAACCCTCCTGCAAATATGCCGCCTTTATTGTACCCCGAATATGTATCACCTGCAACTTGTGTTCCGGCTAATCCGGCGATAATCCCTCCGTGAAATTGTTGTCCGGTTGCAGTTACCCCAATACAAAAAATAAAAATAACTATGGCAGTAAATTTGTTCAGCATTTGACGTTGTTTTTAAGCTTGCTCTTTGTGTGCGTAAAGATATAAAAAGATGAACCACTAATTTTTAGTCAGGATGTTGGGTTTTAATTCAGTGCTTGTGGTAGATAAACCTATTTTTAAAAGTTGTCTATTTTGCTCAAATGAAATTAAAAGTATATATTAGTAGTATTCAATTACAAAGGTTAAAACTAGACTATTGATAATTTAAAATTAGTGTTTATGAAAAAATTGATTGTGCTTTTTGCCGTTGTTGGTATGATGATTTCACCAGTCCTGCAAATACAGGCACAAGAATTTAAAACCGACGATGTGCTTGGTAAATGGAATACTATTGATGATGAAACAGAGCGAAAAAAGTCGGTAGTAGAAATATATAAAGAAGGCGATAAACTTTATGGAAAAATTATAGAACTTTTTAGATTACCTGATGAAGACCCTGATCCTGTCTGTGATGAATGTGATGAGGACGATCCTCGCTATAATCAAAAAGTAAATGGTATGGTAATTTTGGAGGGGCTTGAGTGGGACGATGATCAGTGGGATGACGGAAAAATTTTAGATCCTAAAAATGGTAAGATTTATAGTTGCAAGTTGTGGATTGAAGATGGTGACTTGCAGGTAAGGGGCTATTTGGGTTTTTCATTTATTGGAAGGTCTCAAACCTGGATAAGAGTTGAGTAGAAATTACTTTTTATCAGTTTGACGAATACGCCTGAGTATGTTCAGGTACTATATTACTATCATTTCGCAAAATACACTTGAGTTATCAACTTCATGAATTGTTGTTTTAACATTAATTTTTGATGCTAATTCCAGAAACTGTTGTGCTGAATATGTAGTAGCACAGAACCCATCTTTACAACAAATAAATCCGTTTTTTGTACGGCTGTAATCAATTTCTCCTATCAACTTATGGTCAGCTTGGATTTGAAACCAATGTAGCCTGTCATCCCAAAATTCTTCAGAATATGATGAAAAAAGAATTGTCCCACCCTTTTTTGTAACTCGGATTGATTCTTCGATAAGTTTTAATGGTTTAACCTTAAAAGCCGAAATTCCATTTTGAACACATATAACCTTATCAAAGGTATTGTCATTAAATTTTAGATTAGCCGCATCCATTGTGTAGAACTTACAATTTTTATTGTTTCCTACAATTTCATTTGCCAGCTGTATGTTATCTTTTGATATGTCTATTCCAACTACTTTTTTTGCTTTTTCCAATAGTCTAATTGCCACACGGCCATATCCACATCCTAAGTCTAGCACATCATCATTGTCTTGAATTTTACCCAGTACAAATACTATTTCAGCCTCCAGAAATTGAGCTACCCTAATGGGAACAATCTCATAGCATTTTTGCAGGCTATTTGCATTTAGTGATTTCGAATAATAGTTAGTCATTTCTTAGTAATAAAATGTATTCCTTATTACGTGAATAAAAAAATTGTTTTGAATTCGTTTAGGTTAGTTTGATATGAAAATTTTCTTTGTTTTTAATAACTGCTTGTCTTTATTATAAACTGATACAAAATAAATACCTATGCTATAGGAAGAAATATTAATGCTTATCAGCTTGTGTTGTAAGTCCGTCATTAACTGGTGCTTACCAAAAACATTGCTTATTAGCAAGTTGTTTCCCTCGTAATATTTTTATTCATTATCCATCTTGATAAACAATGAATTATCGCTTAAATAAATATTAATATCAAACTCTTTATTAATCATTTCATCAAACCCATAGGTAATATTGCAGTCTGGACTCCAGTAATTGCCTGAAATAACTAGCATGCACAGTAATTTTATGCTATTATTATAATAATCATTACTACTGAAGCTCATTGAATTCAATCTGCTATATAGTTCATTTAGCCATTGTTGATGCTGGCTGTTAACCATGGCACTTACAGTAAATGGCCCAACAAATGCTGGATTGTTATATGGGAAAAGCTTTGTGCCATCTAATTTATATCCACTCGAAATATTATTAGGATTGCCAGATGTAGATGTTTTTAACCAAGTATTGATCTTTTCAACAGCTGTTTCTGCCCTTTCTTCGCCATACAGCAAGTAATCTGTAGCGAGCCTCCAGGGGTCTCTGCAAGCATTGTAGTAGTAATCCCCGTCATATTCACTTTCAAGGAAATGTGGTTGTGCCGGGGAGGGGGAAGAATTTATATCAATAATAAAATCGGGAAGTAAACCAGTATTAGCGCTATAGTTTGTTTGCATATCCTCAATTAAGGTATAGCATCTATCCTTGACAAGATCCCAGTTGCTGTTAGACGTAGCTATTTCAAATACTCTGAAATGGTCAATTATAAAGTCCGATGTCCGGGTTGCATAATAATATTCGGATGAAGCGGATGTCACCCAATTTCCGATTTGTGTGCTCCATGTCTCATGGTTTACCTCTTCTTCAATAATTGCGTTGATAATATTTTTGGCTTCCTGCAGATAATTAGTCCATCCTTACGAACCCTTTAAATTGTTGGTAATCAACAGCAAAAAGTGAATAACTCACATGTTTTGCATAAGTTAGATTGCAAGGTTTTATATAATTTAGATAAAAATCTTGCAGAATAATGAAAGGGAAAT
>PVBE011682260.1_pt1 | contig 20713 bp, 19 predicted proteins | sample 1631181 | NCBI WGS metagenome assembly PVBE01 (sample SAMN08397723, study PRJNA350692) | Marine metagenome, whole genome shotgun sequencing project. | isolation source: water | place: Pacific Ocean | collected 2012-04 | reverse complement strand
CTGCGCCGTTTCGCGGCCGTGGACGACCAGATCGTCCGCCCCCCGACCGCATGACCGTTCAAACCATGGAGCCCAGGCCCCCGGCCCCACGCCCGAGTTGAGCCCCCGCCCGAATCGACCCACGGTCGATCTCTCCGCGCCCCTCCGCGCCCCTAAACAGGGACGCTGACCACCAGGGTTTGCGCGAACTGCCGGTGGCCGCCCGTGGACTTGTGGTAGCCGTAGCCGCTCTGGCGCGCGCCCACCCATGGTGTGCCTGACGCGCCGCCGACCCCGCGATTGACACCCACCATGCCGGCGTCGATTCGGCGCGCGACCTGCTCGGCGCGTTCGAGGTCGCCGCCGACCACCGCGCCGGTGGCCGGGTCGTAGGAGACGAGGGGGCTCACTCAGGGGCGTCCTCGAACCAAGGCGCGACCAGCCGCATCCCGCGGTCGACCGACATCTGGACCAGCGCCGACAAAGAGAAGAGGCGCACGACGGCGTTGAGGTTCGCGTCCTTCTCGGCCGCGGTGCGCAGCCGGACGGCGAACGCGTTGTTGAGCTGCGACAGGTCCGCGTAGAGGGCGCTCAGGCCGTCGAGGCCGAAGCCGGGTTTCTCGCCGCGCGCCGCGCGCAGGTACTCGCCGAGCAGGTAGGTCGACGTGGTGCGGAACAGCGTCTCCTCGATGGTCGAGAAGGGCAGGTGGGTGCGCGCCATCGGCCGCATCCGCGACAACGTGGGGCACCCGCTCGTCGCCATCACGAGGCCGACCAACGAGCCGAGTCCGGTCTGGACGTCACACGACTTCTCGTACGTGCGCGCCGGCGTCTCGACGCGCACCAGGGTCCGCTCGGTGGAGGCGACGTCCGCGAAGGCATCGACGATCTCGCGAAGGTCGGCGGCCGCCGGGCAGTTGGGGCCCTGGCTCAGGGGGCAGTGGTCGCATTGGTGGAACTCGAGACGCAGCCAATGCGGATCGTCGTTGGCCGGCGCGCGCGCTGGCCGCTCGGGATCGACGTCGAAGCGGATGTGGCGCCCGCTCTCAAAAGCAAAGTCGTAGGTGATCACCGCGCCGACTCTACCAATCTGTGGGGCTCCTACACCGCATGAAAGGTAGCTACAGGTGACGTTTTTCGTCACCTGCGTGTGCAATCGCTGCGCAGGTGCCCCTCGCCAGTCGCCGCAAAGCCGTCATTGTAAGGTTGCACCATAAGTGGATCGGTCCTTGCGTATGACACCTCTCGCTTGGGGGCCAGACCGACCCATGGATGGGGAGGAAGCCAAATATGTTGCACGTCACTACAAGCGCGGGCGAGGAATGCCCGCGCTGTACGGCTGTGGTGCCTGCGGGTGAGGCGCGCTGCCACCGCTGCGGGCTGACCTTACGACGCGTGGGGCGTCGGGGAGCCGCCGCCGCGCGTCCGTGACGTCCTCCACAAGCTCGACGCACACGCCGGATTCCCCGCTGTCTCGCAACACATCGTCGAGGTCAATCGGCTGGTGGCGCGGGACGACACGACGGCCGACCGCCTCGCGGACGTCGTCGCCCGTGACTACGCGCTCACGACGAAGCTGCTGAAGCTCGTCAACTCCGCTTTCTACCGCCAGTTCAATCGCCCGGTCGCGACGATCACCCGCGCCGTCGTCCTGCTCGGCTTCGAGCAGGTCCGGCAAGCCGCCGTGAGCCTCATCCTCTACGACCACCTCCGCAGCGCCGGCCAGCAAGGCGAGCTGGCGCGCCGCGCCATCCAGTCCTTCACCGGCAGCCTCATCGCCCAGGCGCTCGGCGAGGACGAACAGGGGCGCGCCGGCGAGGCCATGACCGCGGCGATGTTCCACCGGCTCGGCGACTCGCTCGTGCTCGCGTTCCTGCCCGACGAGTGGACGGCGATCGAGGAAGCGCAGGCGGGTGGAATGACCAAGGAAGACGCCGAGCGCGAGGTGCTCGGCGTCACCACCAACGAGCTCGGGCTCGCCGTCGCGCGCCGCTGGGCCTTCCCCGACTCGATCATCCAGAGCATGCGCCGCCTGCTCGGCGGCCCGGTGAAGATCCCGCGCACCCGCGGCGAGTGGCTGCACGCAGCCGCCGCCTTCGCCAACGAGCTCGCGGACGAAGCCGGCCGGGCGGAGCCGGAATTCGAGCGCCTCGTGCAGCGCTACGGCGACGCTCTCGACATCTCGTCGCAGCGCATCGGCAACCTCCTGCGTGGCATCGCCGGCCAGGTGCGCATCCAGGTCGACGCGCTCGAGTACTTCGCCGGCGTGGCTGGACGTGAACGTGGAGCAGCCCGGCGCCCGCGAAGTAACGCGCGAGCTCCCGGGACCGAGGTGGTGTGCATCCAGAACTTCCAGAACGGCGGCGGCCTGGGCTGCGACGAGGACCTTCCGGGCTCGTGAGGCTCGGGAACTGCGCCAGCGTCGCGGCGTCAGTGATCGTCAGCGTGGTCACTGGGCCGACCCGGCCCGACCCCTGACCTCGCCGGAAGGTCGGTGGAGAGCGAGCTCGGGTCGGCGACGAACACCGCCGCCAACTGCTCGATCTCCGCGGCCGAGTAGTCAGCGAGCTGTCGTTGCTCCGCCGCTTGTTCCTCGAGCGGGCCTTGAGCAAGGCTCGGACTCACGAACGCCGCGACGGCGACGAACGCGCTGACCCTCATCCACGAAACGAAACGCATCAATTCCCCTCTCTCCGGCGGGCGACGGGCCCAACCATTCGTTCACGCCGAGCCAACCCCACATAACCACCACAACCAACATTAAGAACGTACAGATATGTTACTGCGCACGAACTCAAGGTTATGGAAGCATTGGAAGCTGCACAGCGGCATGACCTTAGTTGCGTTTCGCGTAGGTAGAACCCCCCTATTCCACCCGAAATGTAAAAGTACGTGAACTCGGGGACTTGCAGTTGCAGGGGTCGCCCCTGCGCAGCCCTAGGCGGCATGTAACCGTCGCCCGTGAGGACTTTGCACTCGATACGTGTGGTCGCCGGGTCCTGGAACTCGCCGGAGGTGAGCTGATTCACCTGTGGCGAAAGCTCGCTGGATAAGTCGAGCGTGGCTTATCCCGCGCGTGCTGTGCCTTTGCGCGCGTGGGCGCAGTGGCCTACTACTTGAGGGTGAGCGCTCTGCTTTTCATCGCCTTCGTCTTCTTCGCCGTGGTCATCGCCTGGATCGCGACCCCGCGACGGATCGGTGACGAGGAGGTGGACGAATTGTGGGGGCGGGTGGCCCAGGCGCTCGGCCTCGAATACGACGGCGGTGGGCCTACGAGCGGGCCGACGATGCGCGGACGGATGGGCCAGATGAGGCTGCTGGTGGACACGTTCGGGCGTGCGGTGCACGGCGAGCGGGTGGCCTTCACGCGGGTGGTCGTGGACTCGGATGGGCGCATCCCGGAGCAGCTCACGCTCGACCCGCCGCGCGACAAGCCGAAAGACCCTATCGAGGCGCTGCTGGCGCAGCACAGCCAGAAGCGGGTGGTCGATCTGGTCAAGCAGCTCGGGGCGACGCTGCATAAAGGGCGCGTTCGCTGGGCGACCGAGGGGCTCGTCTGGGACCCCGCGATGTTCGTACAGAACCTGCGCGACGTCGTGCGCACCGCGGAGCACCTTTGTCTCGACGAGGCGGACATTCCGGGGCGGCTGCTGCTGTGTATTCGCGACCAGGATGTGGCGGAGCCGCAACGCCGGGAGATGCTGCTCGTGCTCTTCGACCGGTACTCCGCGACGTCGGAGTCGAAGTCGGCGGCCACGGACGCGGTGCGCAACCACCCCGACGCCTACGTCCGGCTGGTGGCGGCGCGGGCGCTGGGCAGCCACGGGGTCACCACCCTCGGCGTCCTGGCGCGCGACCCGGAGGTCACCCAGGAAGTGCGGACGGAGGCGCTCAAGGACCTGATGACCGCGTGGCCGCTCGAGATCGGCAATCCGCAGGTGCGGAAGGTCATCCGCGCCGACGAACCGTCCGTGGTGCGTACGGCGATGCACATGGTTCGTCACCTCAACCATGTGCCGGCGATCCGCATCATGCTCGAGCTCGCGGCGGATCCGCAGACGCCAGCGGACTTGCTGAGCCTGCTCGTCGAGGTGATCGGCGAGATGGGCGACATGAACGCCGAGCCGGTGATGCTCGGGCTGCTCAACCACCCCGACGTCGTGGTCCGCCGCGGCGCGGCCGTCGCCCTCGGCCACCTCGGCACGCCGCTGGCGCTCGAGACGCTGGAGGAGCAGACCGAGGCGGGCCTGGTCCCGGACGGTCGTCTGATGGCGCTGTGCCGCACGGCGATTCGCGATATCCGCAGGCGGCACAAGCTCCCCGCTCACGACCGCGCGGTCTGATCGCTAGCGCCTGCCTCTCAAGGCGAGCACGACGGCGGTGATGGTCGCGGTGCAGCCGAGCAGGACCTGACCCGAGACCGACTCACCCAGCCACAGCCACGCCAGCAGACTCGCCCCGACGGGCTCCGCGACCGTCGCCATCCCCACCACCGTCGGGGTCGTGTGCCGCAGCGACCAGGTCAGCAAGGTGTGCCCGACGAGCTGCGGAACCAGCGCGGCCAGGGCGAGGTAGAGCCACGCGTGCGGCGTCGCTGCGGTCAGGGGCAACCCGAGCGCGGCTGCAACCCCGAGCAGGCACACGGCGCCCACGGCCGTGGCGACGCCGGAGTACGCGACGACGTCGAACGCGCCGAGCCGGCGGCCGACCAACAGGTAGGCAGCCATCGCCGCCGCCCCGAGGATCGCGAGCGCGTCACCCGCGAGCGCGAGGGATGAACTGCCTAGGTCGTGCCCCCCAATCAGGCTTACCCCGAGCGCCGCAAACAGCAGAGCTATCCAAAGCTGGCGAGTGGGCCGATCACGACCGGTGACCAGGGCCACGACCGCGAGCAGCAGAGGCGTCGCAGTCACGAGGGTCACGCTGGCGGCCACGGTCGTGAGCCCGAGCGACCAGACCCAGGCGCCGAAGTGCACGCCGTACGCGAGGCCGGCCAGAGTGGCCGCGCCGAGGACCCGACCGGGTAGCCGTCCCCTTGCGCGCGCGCGCAAGGTGAGCGGTAGCAGGACCAGCGACGCCATGGCCAGGCGCAGTCCCGCGGCGACGAGCGGGTGGGTGGGCGCCGCCTTCCGGAAGAAAGGGCCAGCAAACGAGATCGCTGCGACCCCCACGACCAGCGCGAGCGGCACCCAGCGCGACCCCCGCCCCGGCTCGGACTCGGCTATGCTGCCCGACATGCTGCGCCTGCTGCTCCTGTCCGCCTCGCTGCTGGCCCTGGCCTGCAGTTCCAAGCCTCGCGACCCGGAAGCCGAGGTGCGCGCCGCCGTGGCCGCCCTCGAGAAGGCCGTGGAGGAGCGCGACATCGGCCGGATCGAAGACCTCCTCGCCGACGGCTACAAAGACGACAAACGCTACGACAAGGGCAAGCTGGTCAGCACGCTCCAGTTCATCTTCCTGCGCAAGCAGTCGATCCACGTGCTGGTCAACATCAGCGAGATCGAGCTCGACGGCGATGACCGCGCCCACGTGAAGCTCGTCGCGGCCGCGGCCGGGATGCCCATCGCCAGCGCCTCGATGCTCGCGAAGCTGTCGTCGGCCGACGTGTTCGACATGCAATTCGACATGGTCCGCGACGGCAGCGACTGGCTGGTCACCTCCGCGAAGTGGAAGCGAGCCAGCGGCGACCTCGTCCGCATGCTCGGCGGGTAGCCACGCTGGTAAGAGATAACATACGATCCACTATGCGACATGGGGTGCTATAGTGGCGCATATGTTAGCCGCTAGCCTTTACTCTCCAGACGAGATCGTCAAGGCGATCTCGGGCCGCGCGCGCGCCCTGCGATTGGCTGCCGACCTGACCCAGCGCGCGTTGGCAGAGCGTGCCGCTGTCAGCCTGTCGAGCCTCAAGCGCTTCGAGCAGACCGGACAGGTCGCGTTCGCCTCGCTGGTTCGAATCGCGTTCGCCCTCAACGCCGAACAGGGGCTCGACGCGTTGTTCGCCTCGCCCGACCCACGGGCAATCGACGACGTCCTGGAGCCCGAACCGACGCGGCAACGCGGGCGCGGCTCGTGAAGCTGTCCGCCGGAACGCCGCTGCGCATCCATCTCGAGTGGGCACCCCATGATCGTCGCCTGGTTGGGCGCCTGGCCACGCGGGACCATCGCGTGTACTTCGAGTTCGCCGCCGAATTCCTCGCCGCCCCTCTGCAGCTGTCGCCGCTGAAGCTCGCCCTGACCTCCGGGATTCAAGAGGGCCCTCGCCGTCCGTTCGACGGGCTGCACGGGGTCTTCGCTGACAGCATGCCCGACGCATGGGGGCGGCTCCTGGTCGACCGGCGCGCGCGGCGCCAGGGTCTGTCGCCCATCACGCTCGGTCCGCTCGACCGGTTGGCCTGCGTGGGCGCCACCGGCCTGGGCGCCTTGGTTTACGAGCCCGAGTTCGAGGCTGGTGAGGCCGGTCACATCGACCTCGACGCGCTCGCTGCAGGCGCCGCGGCTGTGCTGGACGGCACCGCCGACGACGTCCTGCCGGAGCTCGAACGGCTCGGGGGCTCGCCAGGCGGAGCTCGGCCCAAGGTGCTGCTCGCGTGGCGTCCGGAAGACGGCCACCTCGTCTCCGGGGTGGACCGACCCCCAGGCGACCACCGCGCCATTCTCGTGAAGTTCAGGGCGCCCCAAGACCCGCCCGACATGGGCGCGCTCGAGCACGCGTACGCGAGCATGGCGCGGGCGGCGGGCGTAGAGGTTCCGCCCACGCGGTTGCTCCCGGCGACGAAGGGGCCTGGGCACTTCGCGATCGACCGGTTCGACCGTGAAGGGGAGCGGCGGCTCCACATGCACAGCCTGGCGGGTCTGCTGGAGGCGGACCCCACGCTCCCGGCGCTCGACTATGAGCACCTGCTCCGCGTGACGCTGCATGTGACCGGCGACCAGCGCGCTGTCCGCCAGGCTTTCCGGCGCGCTGCGTTCAACGCCCTCGCACACAATCGCGACGACCACGGCAAGCAGTTCAGCTTCCTGATGAACCAGGAGGGCGCGTGGACGCTCGCGCCTGCGTACGACCTGGTGTTCTCCGAAGGTCCACGTGGCGAGCACTGCACGACGGTGGCTGGAGAGGGGAACAACCCGGGCGAAGCGGATCTGCGGCGGCTGGCGCGGCCGATGTCGATCCCGAGTCGTAAAGTGGACGCGATCCTCGAGGAGGTCCGGGCCGCCCTCGCCGACTGGTCCCGCCACGCGGCGGACGCGGGCGTCACCCGTGTCACTCGCGACCGCGTGACCGCAGCCCTGCGCGCCTCACCCGGCTGAGCGCCGCCTGCGGATCGCCACCAGGAACAGTCCGAGCACAGACCACGAGCCGCCGCCGGTGTCGCAGCCGCAACCGGTGTCGGTCGAGTCGACGGAGGACGCCACTTCGAAGTCGGCGCCGTGGCCTCCGTCCGTCGCGTCGGGCGATGACCCGTCCTGGAGACCCCCGTCCGGCGACACAGCATCGGAGACGAAGGCGTCGGTGGGCGACGCGTCGGGGACGCCCCCGTCGGGGTCGTCGGGGGCGAGCGGGCCGAGCAGGTGGTCGACGGCGGCGCGGGCGATGGAGGCGCGCGCCGACGCGGGCACGAAGGCCTCGAACGGGGCGCCGATGAAGAGGGTCTGGTTGGTCGCGATGGCAGCGGCGGTCCCGTCGCCATACGTCATCGCCACCTGCGCGGCGCCCTCGGCCGCGAGCACGTCGGGGAAGCGCACCTCGAAGACGCCGCCGGTGCCGTCGTCGAGCCGGACCTCGCCGACGGACTCGAGCGGTCCGGCGCCGCGCACGTCGTAGGTGTCAGCGTCGTCGGCGACGTAGGTGGCACCCAGCACGTCGGCCAGGAACGCTGCCTCGGCGGGGTCGTCGGAGCGCTCGACCAGCTGGTAGCCGACCTCCTCGCCGGACACCACCAACGCGCCGCCACCCGCGACGAACGCGCGCAGCCGGTCACGCATCTCGGGGGCGATGGCCAGGTGCTCGGTGGAGTCCTTCCCGGCGCTGTAGACGACGAGGCTGTAGACGCCGAGATCCGGAACCGCCTCGTCGAGGGCGCCATCGAAGAAGAGCCCGGGCACCGACCCGAACGCGTGGCCGTGCTCCACCGCGTAATCGAGCTCGTTGTCCACGTCCTGGACCCAGGCGTCACGTCGGTCGTAGGCCGAGATGAGCAGCGCCTGCGACGGCGCGGCGTTCATCGCGGCGCCTCGGTAGCGCACCGCCACGGCCTGGGATGCGAAGCCTTCGCCGTTGCGGTCGAGCGCGGCCACCCGGAACGCGTAGATCCGCCGCGGCTCGAGGTCTGCCAGGGTCAGCTCAGGGGCCCCCACGACCACGCCGTCGTTCCAGGCCCGGCCATCGGTCGCTCGGAAGACGCGGTACCCCGACGCGCCGGGCACCGGGCGCCACGCGAGCTGGAGGGTGCCGTCCTGCTGGTTGCGCGCGACGAGGCCGTCGGGGCGAGGCGGCGGCGCGCCGGACTGGCCGTCGAAGTAGCGCGCGACGCCGGCCGCGACGCCGCGCGCGAAGGCCTCACGCCAGCGGGGGTCGTGCAGACTGCGGTTGTCGGGGTAGCGCGGCGGAGGGCTCCCGCGCGGACCGCCGAGGTTGTCGAAGAAGCCGGACTCGACAAGCACCCCGGGCGTGCCGTCGAGGGCGCGCAGTTCGCCGAAGTTGGCCACGCGCCGGCCCACGTCCCCGTAGTTCGGATCCCACTCGGCGTGGAGGTGCTCGAGGATGGCGCCGTGCACCGATCGCGCGAGGGCGGCGGATCCCGGCGGGTCGTCGCAATTGACCGCGTCATCCCCCCGGCTGTGGTCGTTGTACAGCCGACAGGAGTAGCGATAGGTCGACAGGCCGTTGGCCGACGAGCCACCCCCCTGGCCCGACGCGTTGGCGTGGATGGAGACGAAGAGGTCGGCGCCCACGTGCTCGGTGTAGAGCGGCCGAATCGTCACGTCGCCCGCGGCTGTGACCGCGTCCGGGGCACCCGCCCAGGCCACGTAGGACTTTGCCGCCATCTGCCACCATGGATGGCCGGCGGCCGGGTGGGTGCCGCCGCCGAAGTGCACCGCGTCGGCGATGAGGAATCCGCCTGCGCCGGCCGCACGGCTCAGCTCGACGCCGTCCCCCGCCCCGAAGCGGTAGCGACCGAGGTCGAGCCAGAATCGGCCCATCCGCCGCTGGTCGAGGTTCAGGGTCGCCACCCCGCCCGCGTGCTGGACCTCGACCGTCGCTTCACCGGTGCGGTTGCCGCCTTCGCGATGGCGCAGGGCGACTCGCCGCCAGCCGCGCAGCGAGGTGCGAAAGGCCGCCGTCCCCTCCTCCGCCGGATCGAGGGTGCGGTAATCGTCGCCGTGCCCCCCGGGACTGGATCCCGCGCTCCACGTGCCAGACTCCTCGTAGCCGGGGTCCCCGTCGTCGATGGTCTCGGCGGGCTGCGCGCCGAGGTCGGCGGCGCGGACCAGCACCACCTCGGCGCCCATGCCCTGCAGGAGCGGGACGAGCTTCTCCGACACGATCTGCGCGGTGAGGAAGTCCTCCTGGACACCGCGGCAGCTCCCGCAACCATCGAAGCGCCAGCGGCTGCGTTGAGCGCGCCAACCGGCCCCGTCGGCGACCCAGCCGTGGCCCGCCGAGATCGAGATTCGCCGTCCCGCGAGGGCGCCCTCTCCGCGCGGCCGGGCCGGCGAAGCGGGCAACAGGGCGCCGCGCGCGGGTGGGCGGGCCGCCTCGGGCGCGGTGGTGCCCAGCGGTCTGAACGCGCCGTCGCGACCCGGAACGAAGACCCGCACACCCTCGGCCACGCCGGCGGCGGCGAGCGCCCCGACCAGCGCCTCCACGCGAAGCTCGGCCAGGTGTTCGGGTCCTTCGAAGGAGCCGTCGAGGTACACCGCGTGACCCGCCGGACCTCGTCGCGCTTCGACGAGACGCATGTCCTCGGGAAAGGGATGGCCCAGACCGGCCACGAGGCGGGCGATGTCGTCCGGCGCCGCGAGAAGACCCGCCCACACCGCGAGCGCGACGAGAGATGGCACCCCGGGTGGCTAGCGCCGCGACTCGGCGGCGAGCCACGCCCCGATGATGCGCGCGCGAGATGTGGCGTCAGGCGCCGCGGCGACCGCCTTCGCGAAGTCGGCCACCGGGCTCTTGCTCACGAGATAGGCCGTGGAGGCGAGGACCATGCCTTCGTCCTCGGCCGGCTTCAGGCCCTTGACGTCGGCGGCTGCGACGAAGGCCAGCGCCTCGGCCTCATGACGGCTCGCGAGGGCGAGCAACGCAGCGAGCCGGACCTCGGGCACGTCGCTCTCGGTCATCTTCTGGAGGCGCTCGCGCGCTTCGAGCGTGGGAATCAACGCCAGCGACTGGGTCGCGGCGACCCGCATCGGCGTCTGCTTCGCCTTCTTGGAGAGCAGCACCACGTCAGCCGAAGCGCGGTCACGGCCCGTGGCGCCCGCGGCGACGAGGGCGGCGGCGCGGACCTTGGGCTTGGGGTCCTCGGTGAGCACCGGGATGACCTTGTAGAAGAGGCCCTTCGAGATGGCGCCCTCCCGGCCCGCCCGGGCGATCCCCGCTGCGGCGGCTTCGCGCACGGCTGCTGCGTCGTCTTTGAGCGCCTTGTGGAGCGCGGACGTGGCCGCGCCGACCTCGCCGCGGGCGGCAGCACCGAGCGCGACCGCGGCCGCGGCGCGCACCCTCGGCTTTGCCTTCCCACCCAGGATCTCGGACAGCTTTGCCACGCTCGATGGCTCGCCGATCCCGGCCGCGGTCTTCAGCGCGGCCAGCGCCTTGCGCCCCGTGATCTTGGGCTCGACCACGCCCCACGCGCCGGCGCGGTCACCGATGGCTGCGAGGGCGTCGGCGGAGAGGCGGCTGAGCGCGTCGAATTTGGGCAAGAGACGCAGCAGCGAAGGGGCCGCAGCCCGGTCGCGCAGACGCCCGGTCGCGACGATCGCCGCCTCGCGCAGGCGCGGATCGCCTTCGAGCAGGAGGCGCAGATCCGGAGCCAGCGCGGTGGCGCGTCCGACACCGATCGCATGGATGGTCGCGTTGCGAGCCTGCTTGTCGGCGAGGCCCACCCGAAGCACCGCGGCGGCGATGAGTCGGCCCAGGTCGACCGCACCGTCGCCCTGACCATGGGTCTCGAGCCGCTTCAACGCCGTGCGCCAACGGCCCTGCGAGAGCAGCGCGGGCACGGCCTTCGGGGCCGGCCACTCGACCATGTCGATTTTGGCCTTGGCCGGCCCTCCGTTCTTCGCGTCGCGCGGGAACGCCCAGACCAGATGGGCGTAGCCGTCGTCGGAGAGGGCGGCCTCCGGCGGCGTGGGCATCGGCGCAGCGGCGCGCGCGACCTCGAGCGCGGACTCGTCGAGGTCCTTCACCCCCGAGGGCGTCTCGAGCGCGACGCTGGCCAGGCGGCCGTCGTCGGCCACGCGCATCCGGACCGCGGTGACGAGCTGCAGATTGTTCAGCGGGTGGCTGATCTGCAGAAGGCTCTGGCAGTCGCGCAGGAATGACCCCGCCCACAGGCGATCGATCCGCGAGTGGATCTTGTCCTTCCAGGCTTCGGCCTCGTTGGCCTGAGCTGGGACGGACGCGAGCAGCAAAAACAGCGCGAGCGCGTGGCGCACGTGGAATACCCCCTTCGGCCAGCGTCCGCGCATTCTGCAATGCCACGGTATGGGCGTCGAGAGCTGAACACGGGTATCGTGCGGCGATGTCGGTCCCCGTGCGTCGCGGACTCCTCGTAGGACTGCTCGCCGGGTTGGCGACGGCCCTGTGGGGCTGGTACCAGCTCCATGAAGAGGTCGACCGCGTCGCCGGTCGGATGGAGGCCATCGCCGCAGAGGCCGCAGCCGGCATCGACGGCGCCGCTCACGACCGGATCACCGACCCAGCCAGCGCGTCGAGCGACGACTTCGTCAGCATCCGTGCGCATCTGCGTCGCGTCCGCGACCGTCACGAGCTGCGCTCACCGCTCTACTCGCTGCGCGCGAAGGGGTCGGGCACCGCGTTCGTGGTGATGACCAACCCGTCGCCCTTCATCGGCGACGCGTACGTGATGCGCCCTGAGATGAAGGCGGTCTTCGAGCGCGGCGAGCGCGCGCACACCGGGTTGTACACGTCCGACACCGGCGCGTACGTGACCGGCCTCGCGCCCGTGCGTCGTGCGGATCAAGTGGTCGCGCTCGTCTCGGCCGACCGCCCGGCGGCGGACCTCGTCCTGCTGCGCCAACGAGGGTGGATGTTCGCCGGCCTCGCGGCGCTCCTCCTCGGTCTGCTCGGCGGCTGGCTGCCAGAGGTGCTGCGCGCTCGCGAGGGCAAGGTCGGGTTGCTCCAGCGCATCTTCGCGGGGTCCCTGATGATGCGCATCGGCATCGCGGGCACGGCGTCGGTCGTGCTCGCCGTCGGGGTGGTGGCGGTGCTCGATTATCGCGAGGCGCGGCGCGACCTCATCGACCGCCTCTCCCGGCAGCTGTCGACCGCAGTCCGCGTGGGGGCGCCCCGGATCGACGCCGCTGCCCACCAGCGCGTGGCCGTGAGCGGCGACGGGAAGAGCGCCGACTTCATCGCGCTGCGCGACGTGCTGCGCCAGATCAAGGAGGCGGCGAGCCTCACCACCCCCGTCTACACCTTCCGCCGCGACGGCGAGCGCGCGCGCTTCGTGGTGATGACCAACGAGACGCCCTTCGTAGGCGACACCAACGAGCTGCGCCCGGCGCTCAAACGCACGTTCGAGTCCGGCGCAGCGGGGATCGAGGTGCCGTACTCGAACGCCACCGGCACCTGGCTCTCTGCCTTCGCGCCCATCCGCGACGGAGCCGGCGCGGTGGTCGGCGTGCTGCAGGCAGATTACGAGGTCGGGACGCTACTGACGGCCCTCGCCAACCACGCCATCCGCACGCTCCTGTTCGCCCTGACCGGCGTCGGGGTCGCGTTCCTGCTCGCGTTCTGGCTCGCCGGTGGCATCGCCCGCCCCATCCGTGAGATCGCCGACGCCGCCGCCCGTATCCGCACCGGTGACTTCGACGTGCGGGTGCCCGAAGGGCGGATCGACGAGGTCGGCGAGCTGTCGCACGCGATCAACCGCATGGCACACGGGCTCAACGAGCGCGAGCAGCTGCGCATCATGTTCGGGCGCTACATGGCGGGGCAGGTCGTCAGCGAGCTGCTCAAGACCGGCGAGGTCAGCCTCGAAGGCGAGCTGCGCGAGGTGACGGTGATCATCAGCGACATCCGCGGCTACACGGCGCTGACCGAGTCGCTCGGCGCCAAGGATGTGGTGGCCCTGCTCAACGAGTACTTCGCGATCCTCGTGGAGGAGGTCGTCAGCCGCGAGGGCGTCATCGATAAATTCATGGGCGACGCGATGCTCTGCTGGTTCGGCGCCCCCGTCCCGCAGCCCGACCACGTCGAGCGCGCGGTCGCGGCGTGCACCGCCATCATGGAGCGGTTGGAGCAGTGGAATGTCGAGCGCGGCGAGCGAGGACTCAGCCGGGTCGGCACCGGTATCGGGGTCGCGTGCGGCGAGGTGGTCGTCGGCAATATCGGCTCCTCGCAGCGCCTCGAGTACACGGCCATCGGTGACGCGGTGAACCTGTCGAGCCGACTGTGCAGCCACGCCGAGGCGGGCGAGCTCGTCGCATCCGACGCCGTCAAGCAGGCGGTCCCGGACGCCCCCTTCGAGCGCATCGGTCCGATTCAGGTCAAAGGGGTCAAGGAGCCGGTGCTGGTCCACAAAATCACGTTCGGGTAGAACTCCGCGTCATGCGTACAGCACTCTTGATCGCTTCGTTCGCCCTGGGTTGTGGCACCGCGCCGCCGCCTGCACCCGAGACCGCGCCCGCCGCCAAGGAGGAGTCCCGCCCCGTGCCGCCGACCGCGAAGCAGGTGCCGAGAGACCTCACCCACCACGGGCACACCCGTAACGACCCCTACTATTGGCTGCGCGACGACGAGCGGAAGGACCCGGAAGTCCTCGCTTATCTGAACGCCGAGAACGCCTACGCGAAGGCGGTGCTCGAGCCGACCGAGGCGCTCCAGAAGGAGCTCTTCGAGGAGATGAAGGGGCGCATCAAGAAGGACGACAGCTCGGTGCCCGTGCGGCGCCGCGGGTTCTTCTACTACTCGCGCTTCTCGGGCGACGGCGAGTACCCGGTCCATTGCCGTCGCAAGGACAGCATGGAGGCCGCCGAGCAGGTGATGCTCGACGTCAACGTGCTCGCCAAGGGGCACGACTACTTCGCTGTAGCGCGCCGGGCCGTGAGCGAGAACGAGCTGCTGCTCGCGTACGCCGAGGACACCGTCAGCCGCCGGCTCTACACCATCCGGGTCAAGAACCTGGAGACCGGCGAGCTTTTGCCCGACGCCATCCCGAACACGTCGGGCTCGCTCGCGTGGGCGGCCGACGACAAGACGATCTTCTATGTGCGGCGCGACCCGAAGACGCTGCGCCCGCACGCGGTCTACCGGCACGTGCTCGGGACCGACGCCAAGGACGATGTGCTGGTCCACGACGAGAAGGACGAGGCTTTCTACGTCGGCGTCGGGCGCACCAAGTCCCGGCGGTTCGTGGCCGTCGAGGCTTACAGCACGCTCGTGTCGGAGATCCTGGTCCTCGAGGCGAAGACCCCGGAGGCCGCCTTCCGGCCGGTGGTCCCGCGCGCCCCCGAGCACGAGTACAGCGTCTGGCACCAGGGCGACCTCTTCTACATCCGCACCAACGACGGCGCCCCCAACTTCAAGCTGATGACCGCGCCGGTCGCGACCTCGGCCGACCGCACGACCTGGAAGGAGGTCATCCCGGGCAGAGGCGACGTCTTCCTGAGCGGGATCGAGCTCTTCGACGACTTCATGGTGGTCGGCGAGCGCAAGGATGGGCTGCGCCAGCTCCGGGTCATCGACCGCCGGAAGGGCGGCGGCGAGCACTACGTGCAATTCGACGAGGCCGCCTACGTGGCGTGGCTCGGCGACAACCCGCAATTCGACACCCACACGCTGCGCTTCGAGTTCAGCTCGCCGGTCACGCCGGACTCCGTCTTCGAGTACGACCTGACGAGCCGCGAGCGGAAGCTGCTCAAGCAGGACGAGGTCCTCGGCGGCTTCGACCCCAAGGCCTACAAGACCGAGCGTTTCTTCGTGGACGCCCGCGACGGCGCGAAGGTGCCCGTCACGGTCGTGATGCCCGCCGACTTCGCAAAGGACGGGACGCGGCCGCTGTACCAATACGCGTACGGCGCCTACGGCTACTCGATCGATCCGGAGTTCAGCGCGACCCGGCTGAGCCTGCTCGACCGCGGCTTCGCGGTGGCGGAGTGCAACGTGCGCGGCGGTCAGGAGATGGGTCGCGCCTGGTATGACCAGGGGCGCACCAGTCACAAGATCAACAGCTTCAACGACTTCATCGACTGCTCGAAGGCCCTCATCGAGCGCAAGTTCACTACGCCCGAGGGCCTCATCGCGGGGGGCGGCAGCGCGGGCGGGCTGCTGATGGGCGCGGTCGCCAACATGCGTCCGGACCTGTACCGCGTGGTCTACGCGGCGGTGCCCTTCGTCGACGTGCTCACCACGATGCTCGACGAGACCATCCCGCTCACCACGGGCGAGTACGACGAGTGGGGCAACCCGAACGAGAAGGCGGCGTACGACTACATCTTCACCTACTCGCCCTACGACAATTTGAAGGCGCAGGCGTATCCGAACCTCATCGTGACCACCGGCCTGCACGACTCGCAGGTGCAGTACTTCGAGCCGGCGAAGTGGGTCGCGAAGCTGCGGGCGACCAAGACCGACGACCACCTGCTGCTGCTCGACACCGACATGGAGACGGGGCACGGCGGCGCCTCGGGGCGGTTCAAGAAGTACGAGCGCACCGCCAAGGTCTACGCGTACTTCCTCTTCATCCTCGACCCGACCCTCGCGAAATGGACGAAGCCGTGAGCGACGATCTGGAGAAGCGCGTCGTCGAGCTCGAGATCCGCTACACGCACCAGGAGGAGCTGCTGCGCGCCCTCGACGACGTCGTGCGTGACCAGCGCGCCGAGATCGACCGCCTCAAGCAGGCCATCGAGGATCTACGGTCCGCCCAATCCGAGGGTGACGAGGCGCCGGGGCACGAGCGTCCGCCCCATTACTGATCGCGGCAGTAGCCCGTCAGCTCCACGTACGCGCGCCCGGTCGCGTACGGGGAAGCGCCCGACCCCCGCAGCGACATCTACGCGCTCGGCGCCGTCGGCTTCATGCTGCTCACCGGCGAGCCGCTCTACACCGCGGCGACGCCGATGGGCGTCCTGATGCAGCAGGCCGACGGCCCGGTTAGGCGCCCTTCCGAGCTGGCCCCTGGCGTCCCTCCCCTGCTCGACGCGACCATCGCGCGCTGCCTGGCGAAGGCGCCGGCCGACCGCTTCCCGAACATGCGCGCGCTGGCGGAGACGCTGGCCGAGCTCTAATTGGCGGGCGGGCGCACGATCTCCAGGTCGGTGACGTACATGGCATTCCAGATGTTCTCGGGAAACACCGCGTGCTGGTCGCGCTCGGGATCTCCGAAGACCACCCGGATGGGCGCGGTCCCTCCATCGGTGACGAACCCGTAGATGGCGCCGGTGGGCCCGCGGCCCACGCCGCACGGCTCCGCGAATTCGAACGCGCGTGTCCACCGAATGACGCCGGCGGCCGTCACCTCGTACAGCGCGTGCGACGTCGACAGCAAAGCGACGCCCGGCTCGAGGTCCACGACCTCGCTACCACCGCCATCGAAGCGGCGCACCGTCTCCACAAGGACTTGGGCGATGCGTCTTCCACGCAGCCGGTCGCGGCCCGGACGAGCAGCGCCCGCAGAATCGCGAGCGACGGAGCGGCGCTCGTCGCGGGCTCTCCGCGACGCACTCGGCTAGGTGTTGCTGTCTTCGAGGGTGATGTTGTGCTTCTCGAAGTGGGCGGTCCGGGCCTTCACGAAGGCGTCGAGCGCCGCCTTGCGCGCGGCGATCTTCTTGTCGCGCACCGGCACCGCGGACGCGTCGCCCCCGACGATCGCTTCGACGGCGACAAAGTACTCGGTGAATGCCTTCGCCTGCGCCTTCATGTGCACGTGGATGGTGGCGACCTCCGGGTCCTTCGGGGCCGCGGCGTCGATCTTCGCCTGAAGCGCCTTCGCCTCCTTCACCCAGTCAGCGATCGACGCCTTGACGACCGCGTCGTTGGCCTTGCTGATCGTCTCGGCGAGCTTGTCCTGCGCGGTGATCACCGGTCGCAGCGGTCTGATGTATTCGTTGAAGGCGTTGACCTGCCGCTGGGTGGCCCACCAGCCCCCGGCGATCACGAGACCGAGCACAATCACGCCGATCGTCTTCAGCTTGTCCACGACAACCTCCACCGTGCGGTATCAGGCTGACAGTACGCCCGCGAGCTCCGACTCGGAACCCGTTCGCTGTCAGTCGAGCGTGGCGCGGTATCGCGCGTGGGCCGTGGTGCCGCGCGGGTAGGCGTCGACCAGGGCGAGGCGCGCCCCGCTCGCGCAGCTCGGGTCGGGGACCAGGCGCCAGGCGTCCCGGGCGAGGGTGCGGCGCTCGATGGGGGCCTCGCAGCGCACGCCTTCGCACCACACGTCGACGCTGAGCAGCAGATTCGCGTCGTCGTCGGCCTCGGCGCCCTCGCAAGCCCGCAGCGAGCCGGCGTCGGAGACGGCGCAGGCGGGCCGCTGGGCGAGGCACCAGTTGGGGAGCACGAAGACGTAGTCCTGCATCGCAGCGGTCAGCGGATCTGAGAGGTCGTCGGTGCACACGCTGCAACCGGACTCGGGGTCGCAGCCGAGGTAGCGCGTCGCGAGCTCGATGTAGCGGTGGCCCGCGAAGGCGTCCCCGGCGCCGCTCGAGCACGATGGCCGCACTCTGCCCTTGCAGCGGCCGTCGGGGCAGCACGCGTCCACATCGAAGTCGTCCTCGTCGCACGCGTCCGACGGCACGCCGGGCTCGAAGCGCGCGAGGTCGCCGCCGCTGGTGACCAGTTGGCGTCCGACGATGGGGGCCACCCCGATCTGGCGGCGCGGCGCGGGCTTGAGCGCGTCGAGGAAGTCGGCGTAGTCGGTGACCGGGACCAGCTTCTGGCGGTCCCACTCGCAATTGCTGTTGTCCGAGCGATCGATCTCGTCGCTGGGCGTGTCCGAGCAATCGTCCTCGTCGCTGAGGAACACCACCACGAGGTCGGCGTCCGGGCGCAGGAACTCGGGCGCCTCGCAGCCCTCGGGCCGGTACATGTTCTCGTCGCAGCAGCTCGCGAAGTGCGACCGATTGGGCCCGTCGCAGGACAGCGCCCGGCGCATCGACTCGAGCCCCTTCTCGAAACCGTCGCCGTTGGTCCCGAGGGTCGCCAGGCAGCGGAACTGGTGAGCGAGCTCGTCGGCCGACCTGGCGGCGGCGCGCGTCAGGATGGTGGGCAGCCCACCCGCGTCGATGAGCTCGGCACAGTCCGCCGTGTCGGGCGCGACCGGGTCGCCGTCCGGCCCATTGCAATTGAGCGCAGGGACAGGCTCGGCCGGCCGGCGCAGGAAGGCGCCATGGGCGTAGTCCGGCGTGCGGCCGTCGGTCGACACCACCGCGACGCGGAAGTCGTGCGCGCTCCAGAGCATCGCGGCGACGCGCTCGAAGGCGAGGGCGAGCGCCGCCTGCTCCTCGCACATCGAGCCGGAGTCATCGACGACGAAGAGGTAATCCACCCGCGGGCGCCCGGGCACCTCGAAGGTGTCGCTCACCTCGTTCGGCGCAGACGCGACGCACGCGCCTTCGCGACACATCAGGCCATCGCCGCACGCGTCGTCTCCTTCGCACTCCGCCACGCACAGGCCACTGGTCGCGGGCGCCTCGCCGCACAAGGCATCGAGCGCCGCCGACTCGGGCGCGGCGCAGCGTGCAGCCACGTCCCCGCGCGCGCAGATGTCGTCGGCCTGGCAGACCACCGTGCACACACCGCAGACGCAGGCGCACTCGGGGCCATCGGCGTCGCAGCTCTGCAACCAATGGGTCTCGCTGCCCGTCGACGGCTCACCCGGCTCGACCGGGCGCTTCACGCAGGCCGTCAGCACGAGACCGAACAGCAGCAAGCGAATCACGGGTCGAAGCCTCCCAGGCCCTGGTCCTCGTCCTCGAGCACCGTCTGTCCTACATAGAAGACGACGCGTTGGGTGTCGTTTGGCAGCCCGACATCTGCGTTGTAGGCCTCGAGGCGGGTACGGACCTCCGAGGTCTGCTTTCTCATCGTCTGTAACAGGCCGAGCACCTCCTCTTCCATCGGGTGCCCGGGCCAGATGTCGAATCCGTAGGTGCTGCCGCCCACCGCGTCCTCGCGCCGCGCGCGAGTGTCGCCGGCGCGCAGCTTCGTGCACAGCGCAGTGACGAGCGCCTGGTAGTGGTCGAAGACCGCCGCCTCCCAGCCCACCGGCGCCTCGTAACGCACCACGCATTCGTCGCATCGCCAGGCAGGCTCGCCATCACGCTCGGTCTCGACCACGCGCCCGTCCGCCGTGAGCCGCGCCAACGCGCCATCCAGCTCGTCGCCGTCGAGCTTCACAGCGGCCGTGATCTCGGAGCGCGTGACCGGCTGGTAGCGGTTGATCGCCACCAGGACCAACGCGGCGTCGCCCTCGGCGCGCTCGTCGGGGTTCACGCTCAAGTCGTCGAGCTCCGCGATGCGGTACATCGTGCGGTCGCCGCGCCCCGAGCGGAACACCATGCCGCTCTCGACGAGGTCGTTGAGCACGCCGCGCACCGTGGGGTCGTCGTCGCGCCGGAAGCGGTGAAGCACCGCACCGCGGCTGACGAGTTCCTTCTCCTGGATGTGCGCGAGCACCGCCTCCCACAGGGTGCGCCCGCGGTCGGTGGCGCTCTCCGAGAGGCGTCGCATCTTCGCCTGGTAGGTGCGCAGCGCCATCCCGAACATGTCGGCGATGACTTTCCCGCCCACACCTTGAGCGCGCAGCTCCAGGGCGAGCTCGCGGAACACCTCGTTCGCTACATGTGCGAGCGGCGCGCGCACGCCCGCGGAGGTGGCGAGGTGTGCGATGAGGATCGTCGTCTGGCGAACCAGCGCGTCGATCAGCGCGTTGACGTTCATGGACACAGCGTACGAAAGGCGAGCGCTCTGCGGGAGTGAAGCGGACGCGGCACGTCGGGGGTGCAGGAAAGAGCACCCCCAACGCGACGCACGGTCAGCGGACCCGGATCGTGCCCGACCACCAGGGGAAGAAGCCCTCGAGCTGCGGACCGCCCTCGCCCCAGCCGATGCGGAATTGCGTCGCCTCGCCGCCTTCGAGATCGTAGACGTCGGCTTCCCCCGGCCAGTCGAGGGTGCAATCCGCGCAGGACCAGTTGTTCTCGAGCGTAGCCGCGAAGCTCGTGGTGGGACCGTCCTCCGACGCGGCGCCGAACGAGACGTCGCCGCTGCCGCCCGGGCGGAACCCGACGGCCCAGGTGGCCTGTTGGAAGCTCCCTGGGCTGATGTCCGCCGTGTTGCCGCCGCCGCCGTTCGCCCTCAGCTGGTACTCGGCGAGGTAGAACGCGGTGAAGCCGGGCGGGAACTCGATCGTGTAGTGGTACGCGTGGTCGCCGCCGGCGTCGCGGGTGAATGGCCGGTTCTCGTCGTCGATCCCCGCGGTCGGGGCCGCTACGACCGCCACCATCTCCGCACCGAACTTCACCGCCGCCGCCTCGAGCGTGATCT
>PVBE010219983.1_pt1 | contig 20715 bp, 14 predicted proteins | sample 1631181 | NCBI WGS metagenome assembly PVBE01 (sample SAMN08397723, study PRJNA350692) | Marine metagenome, whole genome shotgun sequencing project. | isolation source: water | place: Pacific Ocean | collected 2012-04 | reverse complement strand
TGTGAGCTTGCACGGTAGATGCGACCAGCGCCGGTCCATTCGCATCCGCCGTGCGAATCTACACTTCTGCGCCAACTTCGTAGGTGTGAACGGCTTCTGCAGGAATGGGTGGTCCATTTTGAGCGTGCCGTTCGAGACCGCGGCGGTCTTGGGGTAACCCGACATGAACAGCACCTTCAGGCCTGGCCGCTGAGCCGCCAGGGATTCGGCCAGCTCCGGCCCCGTCTAGCCGGGCATCACGACATCAGACAGCAGGAGCGCAATCTTGTCGTCGTAGGCAGCGGAGAGGCGTTCTGCCTCTCCCGCGTGTGACGCCGCGAGCACGGTGTAGCCCCGGCTGGCGAGAGCCCTTTGGGCTATCTCGCGCACCGTGGGATCGTCCTCCACCAGCAGGACCGTCTCCCCGGGCGCGGCCTCGGCACTCGCCGAAGCGACCGCGACGGTTCGGTCGACCTCCCCCGATGTCGAGGGTAGGTATATCTTGAAGGTCGTCCCCTTGCCGAGTTCGCTGTAGACCCAGATGTGCCCGCCGTGTTGCTTCACGATTCCGTAGACGGTCGCTAGCCCCAGCCCCGTGCCACTGCCGACTTCCTTGGTGGTGAAGAATGGCTCGAAGATCCGCTCCCGCGTCTCCGCGTCCATGCCACAACCCGTGTCCGATACGGCGAGCATCACGTGGGCGCCCGGCGTGACGCCCGTGTGGCCATCGGCGTACTCCTGGTCCAATTCCACGTTGGCGGTCTCGATGATGAGCGTGCCGCCCGTGGGCATGGCGTCGCGGCCGTTGACCGCGAGGTTCATGATGACCTGGTCGACCTGACCCGAGTCGGCGCTGATTCTGTGCAGACCCTCCGCGAGCTGCAGCTTGACCTCGACGTCCTCACCGATGACGCGGCCGAGCAGCTTGGTCAGCTCGTGAATCAGCTCATTTGGGTTCAGGATCTTCGTCTCGATTGGCTGCCTGCGACTGAATGCCAGTAGTTGACGGGTGAGGTTGGCGGCCCTGTCCGCCAGCTCCCGAATCGTCGCGAGTTCGCGAGTGCCCTCCGAAACGACGAGCCCCTCGTCTTGTATCACCTCGGCGTACCCGATGATGCCGGTCAGGATATTGTTGAAGTCATGGGCCACGCCGCCGGCGAGCGTGCCGATGGCTTCGAGCTTGGACGTCTGCCGAATGGTTGCCTCAAGGGCCCTGTGTTCCGTGATGTCCAGGTGGACCCCAATCATGCGGATGGGTTCGCCGCCATCCGTGCGATCCGTCACCTTGCCCCGGGCTAGGATGTGCCGCCAGTCGTTGGATTTCGTCTTGAGCCTGAATTCGGTCTCGTAGACGGGCGTTCGGCCCGCATGGTGTGCCGCAACGTCAGCGAGGGCTCCAGGTCTGTCATCGGGATGCAGGAGGGCGTCCCACGTGCTGACGTTCGGCTCGAGTTCGTCTCTCGCGTAACCAAGCATGGAGCACCATCGCTCATCGTACAGCACGTCACCAGTCTGCACGTTCCAATCCCACGTGCCAAGTTCCGACGACGACAGCGCGAGAGCCAGGCGCTCCTCGCTCTGGCGCAAGGCATCCTCGGCCCGCTTCGCGTCGGTGACGTCGCGGAACAGGCCGAGTATCAGCTCGCGGCCGTCGATGGTCACCGTTGAGGCGCTGATCGCGACCGGGACGACTGTTCCGTCCTTCCTGATGACGTCCGCATCGAAAGGGGATCCATGTCCCTCCCGAACGGAGGTCGCGAACATCCGTCTGCACTCGTCTGCCTGGTCGGGAGGGTGGAGTTCGACTTGGTGCATGCCGACAATCTCGTCGACGGCCCTGCCAAGCAACTGCCCGCCCTGGTCGTTGGTTTCGAGGATCTCTCCGGTCGTTGCGTCCGCCAGGAACGCCGCGTCATTGAGGCTCTCGAACAGGTGCCGGTGGCGCTCCCCGGCCTCCCGGCCTCTGCGTCTCTCTTCTGCTTCGCGCAGGCCGCGGGTGACCGCCGGTCCCAAGCGCGACAGACTGCTCTTCATCAGGTAGTCATCGGCGCCGGCCTTCATCATCTCGACGGCGGCATCCTCGCCGACCGTCCCGGAGACCACGATCAACGGGCCGTCGAAGCCTTGGCTCTGCGCCAGCTTCAGGGCCGCCGGGCCGCTGAAACGCGGCATGGAGTAGTCACAGGTGATGACGTCCCAGTCCGTGCCCGCCAGCGCGGCGGCCATGTCTTCCGGCGTGTCGACACGTGTGGAGGTGACGTCGAAGTCAGCCTTCGTCAGATCTCGCAGGACGAGGGCGGCGTCGAGTTCGCTGTCTTCAACGAGCAATGCCTTCAGGCGCATCCGAGTACCCCTTGCGATGCCAGCGTCCGCGCTAATCTGTCTCGAGTGGCGGCGTGTTTACCAGCACCCAGTAGGCGCCCACCTGCCCAACGGCCTTGGAGAACGCCTCGAACTCGACCGGCTTGCGCACGTAGCTGTTGGCACCCAGGTCATAGCTGCTCACGCGGTCCTGGTCCTCGTCTGACGACGTCAGAATAACGACCGGCAGGCACCGGGTCCGCTCTTCGGACCGGATGCGCCTGAGCACATCTAGTCCACCGATCTTCGGGAGGTTCAAGTCCAGCAGGACCACTGGTGGGAGCGGCCCCGCGCCACCCGAGCCGTCGCCATCCTCGCCGAACAGGTAGTCCAGCGCCTCCTGTCCGTCGCGGGCCACCACGATCTCGTTCGCAACGGCGTGCTTCTCAAGCGCGCGCCGCGTAAGTACTTCATCCCTCGGATCGTCCTCGACGAGCAGTATGGGACCAGGCATGTTTCGTGTCTCCTTAGGCTGAGTGTTCGCCGAGCGTGAAGTAGAACGTCGCGCCCTCTCCGGGAGCGCTTTCCGCCCATATCCGGCCGCCGTGCCGGTGGATGATCCTCTGGACCGTCGCCAAGCCGATGCCCGTGCCTTCGAACTCATCCCGCGCGTGCAAGCGTTGGAAGGGAGCGAACAGCTTGTTGGCGTAGGCCATGTCGAACCCCGCGCCGTTGTCTTGCACGTGGTAGCGGGTTTCGCCATCCGTTTCCGCCCGCCCGCATTCAACGCACCCGCCGTCGCCGTTGGCCGTGAACTTCCACGCATTTTCGAGCAGATTCTGCATCACGGTCGATAGAAGCGCGCGGTCTCCCTGGACGACGAGGCCCTCCTCTACCGTGAGGTCAACGTGTCGGCCCGGCTCCGCTTCGCTGAGCGCCTCCGCGGTGTCTCGGCAGAGCTGGCTCAAGTCCACCGCCTTCCCAGTCCATTCCGCTGCGCGTCGACCGCGAGAGTCGCAAGAGCCCATCCACGAGGCGGTTCATGTGGGCGCTCGCATCGCAAATGGCCTCGAGCGCAAATCGGCCGTCCTCGTTGAGTCTGTCGCCGCAGTCCTCCAACAGCATCTTGCTGAACCCATCCATGTGCCGCATGGGCGCGCGCAGGTCGTGTGAAACCGAGTAGGCGAACGCGTCTAACTCCTGGTTCGCCGCCTCCAGCTCCCCCTCGGCCTGCTTTCGAGCCGTGATGTCCTTGCACAGCGTGGCTATCCCGACGGCCTCCCCCTCATCATCGGTGAGCAACGACAGCGTCAGCAACTCCGGGATGCGCGTTCCGTCCTTCCTCCAGCGAACCACCTCGGCGTTCCGCACGGCCCCCCCGGCTCGGAGCTGCGCTCGCAGCTCGTCGGCCTGCTCGGGTTTCTCGGGGGGGATGATCGTCTTGATCGACCGGCCCACAAGTTCATCTCGCGACCAGCCGTACGCGCGCTCCGCTTCCTCGTTCATGTCCACCACGTTCCCGTCGAGATCCTCGATCAGAATCGGATCGGCCGCGTCCATGAACACCGTGGCTAGCCGCCGCACCTGCGCCTCGGTCTGCTTCCGGGTCGTGATGTCCTCGATGGTGAGCAGGACCATGTGCCTCTCGGCGGCCTCCCCGTAGACCGGCCGCGCGTTGAGCAGCATGCTCCGCTCCCCGACACGGGGGAAGTCGCGCTCCACCTCAAAGTCGTCGAAGGACGTGTTCTGAGGCAGCACCTGCTCCAGCAATTCGCGCAGCGCGGGGATGTCCCACTGGCGATCTCCCAGATCATAGAGGAGCCGCCCCTCGGTCTCGTTAGGTCCTGCCCTGAAGGTCTCGTAGTATGATCGGTTCGCCGAGATCACCTTCGCGGACTCGTCGAGTACCACCAGCGGCTCGCGCACGGTCGACACTATACTCTCGGCGTACTCGCGGGCCGCCTCGGCCTGTCGCTCGGCCCGCGTGCGCGCGGCAGCGTCCTGCGCTATGCCCACGGCGGCAATCACAAGGGCCAGGACAATGCCTAGCGCCACGATACCGAGGCTCTGGCGCACTGCGTCCTGCTCTTTCCCGTGCCTCTCGGCCAGCAGCGCCTGTTCAGCGCCGACGAAGCTGGCGAGTTGGTCTCGGATGTCGTCAACGATGTCCTTGCCCGTGGCGCTCTCGACCAGGGCGGCGACGTCAGCCATGGAGGCTTCGGGGGAGGGAAGGTCCACCTTCCTCCGCATGGCGATCGCGGGAGTCGCCGCGAGATCCTGCCAATCCGTCACCAGGGCGTCGATCCGCTCGCACAGGGCGACCTGAGGGGGGTTGTCGCTGACGAGATCCTTGAGGTCCGTGATCTCCTTCGCATACGATTCCTGCCCCGACCGGTAGGGGTCCAGGAACTCCTCATTCCCAGTGATCAGGAAGCCTCGCTCCCCCGTTTCCATGTCAACGATCAGCCTGCCGAGCAGGTTGGCGTGTTCGATGACCTCGTGAGTGTGCTCCACCCACGTCACCGTCTCTCGCGCCGCCTGGACGCTCCGGTACGTGGCCACCGCAACGGCGATCATCAACAGCAGCACAACGAAGTATGCCACCAGCAGTTGGGGACGTAGTTTCATGCCGCGCGCTCTCTCATCGGCCTCGTCCGGTTCGTCCGTCCGTGCCCGTTGCATCCCCGGCCGCCGGCGAGCCCTCGCTCTCGCTGCCGCCAGACGACCGGAGCCATTCCTCCACGGCCACCCGGCTGAACCGCCAACTCCCACCCACGCGCTGACCGGGCATATCGCCCTGTCTGGCAAGGCGATATGCGGAGGACTTGGAGATCCGCAAGTACCCCGCGACTTCGTCTATCGTCAGCACATCCGGAAGCTCGATGGCCATGGTCGATGCAACACTCCTGTGGGCGTCGCCCTTACCCACGCTGCTACAGATCAGATGCTACACAGTTTCGGACTCAGGATGGTAACTCCTGCTTAATCTTACTCAATTATGCTCAAAAATAGCTCAAGAGGATCTTAATCGCGCTCAAGGCCGAGCGCGTCAGAGTGGCTCCGGCAATTGACCGGAAATCCGAGAATCGCCTTTCCCAGACCCCCCCTTGCTAGCGTTTTCGTCCCCCCTTTTGCGTTTTTTCCTCGAAAAAGGGCCCCTTGCCTAGCCTGTTTTCGCGACCCGGAAGGGTCCGTCTGGGTCCAATGGCCTATGTGTCGCCGCCGCAAGTGCCATGCAAAGGTGGGCCCAAAGCGCCCCGCGAACCCAGCCTTGCTAAGCCATGGGCAACACCAGGAGGCAAGGTCAGATGCGCGGATCTCGAAGACGGACGGTGGAGTTGCTGGCGGGCCTGGTTGCTTCGCTGATTGCCGTGTCGGCCGATTGCCAGCAGGGGCCTACGCGCTTCACAGGGCCCTTTGCAGCGGATTCGCTGGCGTTCTTCATTGCGCATGATGGCGGCCCCCTGACCGTGCGCCTCGACGTGAACCGGCCAGAGACCGACCCGACTGGCCAGGGCGGCGTCCGTTTCCCGCACGCGGTCTATTGGCAGATGTACGACGCCGACGAGAAGCTCGTCACCCACGAGTACCACCCCTTCGAAGCCGCCGAGACCACGTGGTCCTTCACTGCGGAATTGGCCAACGCACCCCCAGGCATCTACGGAGCGCGGTACACGCTCTCGCCCGGCAGCGGGATGACCGTTGACCTCGACACCGAGCCGCCGGCGGCGGTTGGTCTGATGCCGCGCCGCTGTCGGTTGCGCGAGGGCCTCAAGGGGCAATTCGGCGAGGCGTATCTCTTCGTGCCCGACGGGCACGAAGAGCTGGTCCTGAACACCTACGCCGCATCCATCACGCTGCGCGATGCAGATGGCGAAGTCGCGGGTTCGGCCGAGCCGGGCAAGCGCGCCGAAGTAGCAGTGGATGGTGGGCACGTCTACACGGTCGAGATGGCGTTTGACTGGGCCAACGCATCCGTCGGCATCAGCGGCGTGGCGCCGATCCTCTGCCCGAGCGCGGACCTTGCGAAGCGGATCGCCGGAAGCGTCGAAACCACGCGGGATGGCCGCCAGTTGGCGCACAAGTACCAGGTCCGGATGTGGGAGTGGATGCAGTCGCTGACGGCGGAGGATCTGAGCGTCGAGCCGGTGGACCTGGTCGCTCTCGAGTCGGATTGGCTCAAGGATCCGCGCAACGCAGGGCTGCTCGGCCAAGGCGGGCCGTTCAACCACATCGCCCGCATCCTGCAGGACCAGGATCTCGATCCGGCCAGCGGGTCGTATGGGCTCGGCACCGAAGCGGCGTGGCTGGGGCCAGCCTACGTGATCGACGAGCCGCTGAACCCGTACCGGGGGAAGCGCGAGGTCCTGAACCGTATCCTCCTGCACGAGTTTGCGTGGTTCTTGGCCCTGGCCGAGAACGGCACGCTCGACGCGGATGACTGGAACCACTACAGCGGAGTCGACGGGCTGATGGACGGGCCACGGTTCTTCCAGTTCGGATACGTCGCCCCTCACATCGATGGGGAACTCCGCGACCTCTGGCTCGAGGGTGTCTCGCAGCTCATCAGCCGCTGGCCCTTCGACCGAGTGAGTTGTGAGAACCAGACCTCCTCGCGGATGTGGAACCTGCACATGCTGGAACTGGGCAGTGGTGACGAACTCTACAACACGCTGGCGCGTGGCTTCTCCAAGGGCTTCTACGACCCTGATCTCAGCGAATTCTTCGTGACTGGGTACCACCAGGAGCGATACGGCCCGGACGCAACGTACAACGGGCTGTGCGCGAGCAATCAAGCGATCTACTACCGGTTCTCCGGTGATGAGCTGGCCAGGGAGGGCCTGCGGAAGACGTACGACTTATTCAACCACACGGTCGCGCCCGAGCCCGATGGCCGGGTGCTGGGAGCGTCAAACTTCAGCCATCGCACGAGTGGCTCGTGGGTGCAGCGGCAGTGGAACGCCGGCGTCGCGCTGATGGCGGAGGAGCTGCCGGAGGCCGGAGTCTGGTACCAGGACTTCGACGCGGCGGCTCAGCGCCAACAGGCGCTCGATGCGATCAAGCGGGGCCTCTCGACGAGTTATGATGACGCGTGGTACGAGCAGTACTATCGCTGGGTCGACAGCTACGCGTACCACCCGTGGACGCGGTTCTTCACCCAGTATGTCTTCCCGAAAGAAGGCGTGGCGGAGGGCGAGTGGCCGGTTCTCGCGTCGGAGCGGTTCACCAAGAACGTCAACGACGAGTTCGCGTTCATCCGGCGGCCAAAGTACTACGCGGCTATCTATACCGGGGCGACCTCGCACGAGTGGGTGCGCGCGTCCGTGAAGCCCGAACCGTACTACGGCAACTGGGAGGTCATCGACGGCGTGCTGCAGCCGGCGGACGCCAACGCGAAGAAACTCGCCTGGAACCCAACCCAGGGCCTCTCGATGCTGTGGACGCCTGAGTTCGGGAGCTGCGTCCTGGGCGCGAACTGGAACGTCTACACCAGCCAGATGCTCCGGGCCGATTTGGCCGACGGGAAAGTCTCGTGGCCGGATTACTGGGGATTCGAGCATGAGTGGGACGCGGATGCCGAGACGCTGACGTTGCGGCAGCGGATGTTCGACCTGCCGATCTCGGTCACGCGCCAACTCGTGTTCGAGGAGGCCGGCGTGCGGCAGACCGTCGATGTCGCGGCCGAGGAGCCGACGCCGATGGAGCGGTTGGTGGAGCAGATCCCCTACGTGAAGAAGGATGGGGTCGTGGTGCTGTTCGCGGGGGCCGATGGATGGGTCGAAGCAGAGGAGACGAAGACGTCGGCGCTGTGGATCGGCAGCGAATCGGGCGAGGGCGTCCGCTTCAGCTTCGCGGCGCCCGTTGCGGTTCGGAAGGGCGTCACCAGCCGGAGTCACGGCACGGACCTGGGGCTGATTGAGGTCGACCTCGGGGCGGAAGACTGGGTGGCGCTATCGTACGTCATGGAGCCGATGTCGAGGGGCGATTTGGACTGATGCCGGCGGGGGAGGGAGAAGGTGCGGAGGGAAGAGAGGGGCGGCGAGTGCAACGACTGTGGATGGTGAGGCGTATTGTCTGTCGCAGCTAAAGCAGCTCCTACAGTTCTATGTACGGCTTAGGCGAGGGCTCCCATGCATCGACGAGGGCGTCGATGCTACCGGAGGGACGGCGAGTGCGACGGCTGTGGATGGTGAGGCGCATTTATTGTCGCAGCTGAAGCAGCTCCTACAGTTCTATGGACGGCTTAGGCGAGGGCTCCCATGCATCGACGAGGGCGTCGATGCTACCGGGGCGACGGTGCGATTGGCAGACACGCAGAAGAAGGGAACTTGCTCATTTGCTGACTTTCATGCTGCCCATTGTGTTGGCCGCTCAGCCGTCGGCGGGTGAGCCCGTTCACCGCTACTGGCCGCAGTACCCCCCGCCCCGCAACGTGGTCGTTGTCCCGTTCATCGGCGACCACGAACTGGGCATTACCTACGAGACGGCGGCGGGGCTGGCGGCGGGAGCCGTGTTGCGTGGCGAATACGACACGCTGCTACACGAGGATGTGAGCGGCAACTCGAGCTACGCCAAGTGGACGGAGATGATGCTCGCGCGCGTGAGGCCGAGGCTCGACAAGGCAGTGGACGTGTGGCAAGCGGTCGACCGAGTGCGGCGCGACGGGATCGCGAAGGGCTACATCCTGTTCCGGTACGACCGCAACGAGCGAGGCTGGCACCAACTCGGCGAGATCGATGAGAGCGCCAACGTGGCCACGGCGCTGGCGGGGATTCTCGGCGGCGTGGCGGTCAGCGAGGGCTTCGAGGAGAAGGCCAAGGCGATCGGCTTGTCGATGCTCATGGACGTGCGAGACAAGACCGAGGCCTGGTGCCTCGAGGAGTATGGCGACCAGTTCACGACCACCGCGGTCATGACGTCTGACCCCAAGTCGCGGATGGCGCGCGCCTCGGCGGTGGCCGTGCGGGCGATGGTGACCTCCCAGCCCGGCCCGACGTATGAGGCGGCGCTAGCGCGGTGTGATCCCGACTCGATCGTGATCGGCTGGGGCACTGGCGGCGAGGACAGCAACACCCGCCCGAGCAGCGAATACGGGCTCTTCCAGACAGCCACAAACTGGTGCCACAACCTCCCGACCTACTCCACCGAAAGCCCGGAGTCGTTCGGCGAAAGCCTCCGGCGACCGGCGCGCTCCTGGGCCGATATCGAGTGGGAGAGCGGCGTGCATTACGCGGCGTTCATGATGAGCGATGGCGACAACATCCAGTGGCTGATGGGCAATTTCGCCGGTGGGGGAGAGGGCCGGTCCTACTATGAAAGCCCCGCGCGCGGCGCGTTCCCCTTCGGCTGGACGCTGTGCTACGAGGGCCTCGCGAATGTCTGCCCTTACACGCTGGTGGATATCTTCGATCGCGCGACGGCCGGCGATGATTTCGTGCTCTACGGCGGCGGGTACATGTACCCGGATCTGTTCGGCGCGAAGCGCGACGTGGATGTCACGGCGCTCCACGCGAGTCGGATGGGCGAGTACATGAGGCTCGGCGGCCTGCGGATGGTGGCATTCAACGCCATCGATTGGGATGGCGAGGCGGCGCGGGAAGCGTACAACACGTGGGCGCGGGAGGTGCCGGAGATAGATGGCATCCTCACGGTTCAGTACTACCCCTACTCGGGCGGGGAGGGGCGGATTCTCTGGACGGAGGCGAACGGGAGGAGCGTGCCGGTGATCTCGTGTCGGCTGACGATCTGGGCCAACACGGGCCGCCCGCGCGACGCGACCCCGGCGGCCGTCGCCCAGTGGATCAACGACCTGCCGACGGGCGGCTCAACGTGGAGCGATGACAACTTCAAATACGTCATGCCGCACTGCTGGTCGTACTTCCGCGATACCGACGGCGACCTATCGCCGACCGCCGAGGAAGAGGCCAACGACGCCGGCGCCGAGGGCGTGGAGCGCGGCTTGATCCCCGTGCAATGGTGCGTGGATCGTCTTGAGAACAACGTCCGCGTCGTGACGCCTCACGAACTCGCGCTGCAGACGCGCCTGCACCTGCGGACGCGCGAGGTTCTTGCGGAGTACCTCGCGGAGTTGAGGCCCCAAGTGGATGCGAGCGCCTCGCGACGGGCGAAGGAGCTGGTCACCGAGGCAGACGAGCGGCTGGGCGGCGTGACGGACGGAGACGACAGCGGACGCCGCGCGTTTCGCCTGCTGCAGCGGGCGGAGAGGCTTGTCCGGGAGGGGTAACCACTCCCGGCGCGAATACGTATGTGTTGCACGGATGCGGCGCAGCACGCCGCTGGAGGACGAGACGATGCCTGCGGACATCACGGACGGGATCACACGGATTACCGTCAAGGGCTTCAAATCGATCGCCAAAGAGATCCCGATCGACATCAAGCCTCTGACCGTCCTCGCGGGTGCCAACAGCTCCGGCAAGTCCAGCATCATGCAGCCGTTGCTGTTGCTGAAGCAGACGCTGGAGGCGCCGTTCGACCCTGCGGACATCTGGCTCGGCGGAGCGCACATCGAGTTCACCTCGGCTGATGAGTTCCTGTCTCGCGTCCGGGCGCAATCCCAGGTGCGCGCCCTCACTGTGGACGTTGAGGGCGTGTCACTGGAGAGCGATATCGGTGTTCGCGTCGAGTTCGAGCGCTCGGCCGATGGGCCGCTGGCCGTGAGACGAAGTATAGAAAGGGGGCCCGATGGCTCGATCGACCTCTCTCCAGGGCTTACCCCCAAAGAGATAGCCGCTCGGGTGCCCACGGCATATGAGACCCTTCGGGCTGGGATTCCGCGCTTGGCCAGCCATGAATGGTCAGTGGTACGAGACAGATGCTTCCTCATGCTGCAACTCGAACAGGGATCAGCGAGAGGCACTCGCGCTGCTCTGAGAATGCGGACCACGGCCGATGCGATCGGCGACTATCTGCGGCGCATTGTCCATGTCGGAGGCCGTCGCGGGCTACCAGGGCGCGCCTATCCCAGGACCGCGACCGGCCCGCTCTTCGACGGCCCATTCAATCCGTATACAGCCAGTATGCTTGAGCACTGGCAGACTGAATCCCCTGGCACCGCTGAGGCTGTGGCTCAGGACCTCAGATGTCTCCGCCTGACTAAGAGCGTCCGGGCGGAACGCCGTGACGATGCTAGCCTCAACATCATGGTTGGCAGACTGCCCGTAGACTCACAGCAGGCGGACGATGAGGTGAACATCGCGGATGTCGGGTTGGGAGTGCCGCACGTGCTTCCCGTTCTGATTGCCCTACGCGCCGCCGAGGCTGGCCGCCTCGTCTACATAGAGCAGCCCGAGATCCACCTGCACCCTCGCGCTCAGGTCGCCCTGGCGGGCATTCTCGCGGAGTCTGCCAACCGCGGGGTGCGGGTTGTCGTTGAGACGCACAGCGCGCTGCTTCTACTGGCAATCCAGACACTGCTCGCCGATCCGGCGAACCCTCTCTCTCCCCAGGGGGTGGCACTTCATTGGTTCAGTCGACGGGACGACGGTGTGACCGAAGTAACGACTGCCGAGATCGACGAATCCGGTGCCTTCGGTGACTGGCCTCAGGACTTTGGCGAAGTGACCATGGACGCACAGATACGGTATCTGGAACATGCTGAGGCCCGCCAAGATTGACGACCAAACCGACCGTGCCCCGGAAGCTCATAGTTGTTGACGCGGACGTCGCGCGGGCGTGCAGTTCTCGCACCGGCGCAGCTCCCCTCTCCAGCGATTGCGCTAAGACCCTCCGAGCGATCTATGGAATCTGCCACCGACTGGCGATCACGGATGAGGGGATCGCGGAGTGGAACTGCCACCAATCGCCGTTCTTCATCGAATGGCGCGCCGATATGGCATCGCGCGGCAAGCTTGAGCGTCGATCTGGCGCGTTCGACGCAGAGCTGGCCGACGGTATAGTAGCGGCGGTCACGACCGGGCGGGCAGAACATCGCATCCGCAAGGATCTGCACTTGCTCGCCGCAGCCCTGAGCGCGGACCAGATAGTGCTCTCCTGCGAGGTGAAGGCCTGTCGCGACTACGCGAGCGCCGCAACGGCAATTGATGCGCTTCGCGACATTCACTGGATTAATCCCAGGCACCACCACCTCGCGGATGTGGTGTCATGGCTCGAAGACGGCGCCCCGCCTCGCGACGAATGGAAGCTCGGGTACGAGCCCGATGACTGATCCCACACCCAAGACCCCCGCCCCCATCCTTCGGATGCAGGGCATGCAGAAGCACTTTGGTGGCGTGCGCGCGTTGCGCGGCGTCGACCTCGACGCGCGCCCGGGCGAGGTGCTGGCGCTGGTCGGTGAGAACGGCGCGGGCAAGAGCACGCTGATGGAGATCCTGTGCGGGAACCTGCGCGCGGATGAGGGCAACATCGTGTATGAGGAGCGAGAGGTCCACTTCGCAGGCGCGCGGGAGGCGGCGTTCGCGGGGATATCCATCGTTCACCAGGAGCTATCCCTCGTCCCGTTCCTGACAGTCGCCGAGAATATCTTCTGCGCGCGAGAGCCCGTCTTTCCCGTCATCGGCTTCGTCAATCGCCGGCGTCTGTACCGCGAGGCGGCTGAGATCCTGAAGCGCTTCGACCTCGACGTCGCGCCGAACGCTCAGGTAGGGCGGTTGTCCGTGGCGGTGCAGCAGATGATCGAGATCGCCAAGGCGCTGAGCCTCGACTGCAAGGTGCTGGTGCTGGATGAGCCGACCAGCGCGCTGACCGACCACGAGATCCGCTACCTCTTCGACATCATCCACCGGCTGCGCGAGCAGGGCGTCGCGATCATCTACATCACCCACAAGCTGCCGGAGGTTTTCGAACTGGCCGACCGGGTGATGGTCCTGCGCGATGGCGCGCTTGTCGGCACGCGAGACAGGAGCGATCTCACCCCCGACGACGTCGTGCGGATGATGGTCGGCCGCGAGCTTGGGACGGGCTATCCCAAGCGCGATAGCGAGTTGGGGGACGTGGTGCTGAGCGTGAAGGGCTTGACACGCGAGCCGCGCTTTCGGGACGTGAGCTTCGACCTTCGCGCGGGTGAGATTCTCGGGCTCGCAGGCCTCGTCGGCGCGGGAAGGACCGAGGTGGCGAGGGCGATATTCGGGATCGATCGCGCGACATCGGGGACGGTGACCGTCGCCGGGAACGCGACGATCATCCGGAGCCCTGGTCAGGCCATCAAGCTTGGGATCGGGTATGTCCCCGAGGACCGCAAGGAGCAAGGCCTGTTCCTCGGGCTGAGCGTCCGCCAGAACGTTGGCGCCGCCAGCCTGAAGGCCAATTCGGTGGCGGGCTGGATGAGCCCGGGCCGCGAACGCAATATGGCCGACGAGTACGTGGATCGGCTGAGCATCCGGACGCCCGGGATCCAGGCGACGACATCGAATCTGTCGGGTGGGAATCAGCAGAAGGTCATGCTCGCCAAGTGGCTGGCGACCGGGCCGAAGATCCTGCTCGTGGACGAGCCGACGCGCGGCGTTGACGTCGGGGCGAAGTCGGAGGTGCATGCCATATTGCGCTCGCTCGCGCGCTCGGGCGTCGCAGTGCTGATGATATCATCGGAGCTGCCCGAGGTCATGGGCGCGAGCGACCGGATCATGGTTATGCACGAGGGCGAAGTGACAGGATGCCTGTCGGCGGACGAGGCGACCGAAGAGGACATCATGCGGCTGGCGGCAGGACAGCGGCGCATGGTCTCATAGTGGGGAGAGGCGAGCGAATGTCGGACGAGACGAACAGCGACAAGCAGCAAGGCGCGCCCGAGGAAACGGGAGGCAAGCGGAAGGCTGCGTGGCTAGCGCTGACCAACGTCGCGCGGTTGCGCGAGTTCATCACGTTCCTCATTCTGGCGGCGGTCGTGCTGATCTTCCACGTGAAGACGCTGGCGAAGGAGGCGGGCGACCCGTACCCGTCGATCTTCCTGTCGCCGGCGAACATACGCGCGATTCTGGTGGGGATTAGCACCGAGGCGATCCTTGTTGTCGGCATGGTCATGGTGATCGTCGGCGGGGGCTTCGACATCTCCGTCGGGTCGGTGCTGGCCCTGTCGGGGCTGGTGACCGTCCAGGCCCTGAAGCTCGGTTGCCCCGTGTGGCTCGGGTGCTCGATCGGCCTCGCGTGCGGCGCGGTTTGCGGGCTGATCAACGGTCTGCTGGTCTCGAAGATCGGCATGAGTCCACTCATTGCTACGCTGGGGATGATGCTCGCCGCGCGTGGGCTTGTGACCGTACACGTGCACGCGCATGGGGCGATTTCCTCCTTTGACCTGCCTGACGGCTTCCTCGCGCTTGGGCAGAGCGAGTTGTGGGGGACGCGGGGTTTCTGGATCGTGGTCATCATGATCGTCGTGGTGATCATCGGAGACATTCTGCTGCGCAATTTGCGCTGGCTGCGCCAGGTCTACTACATTGGTGGGAACGAGCGTGCGGCGGCGCTGTCGGGCATCAACGTGCCGCGAGTGCGGGCGGTGACATTCGTCATCTGCGGAGTAACGGCGGCGCTCGCGGGCGTGCTGAACTCGGCGAGGTTTGGGACTGCCACGTTCGAGGCGGGGATGGGGGTCGAGCTGCAAGTCATCGCCCAATGCGTTATTGGCGGCGCTAGTCTTGTGGGCGGTCAAGGGACCGTACTGGGCGCTTTTCTTGGCGTGCTTCTGGTGAACTGCGTCAAGGTGGGGCTCACGCAAGTGGGCGTGCCGCCGGACTGGCAATATGTGATCGTCGGCGGCGCGCTGATCGTGTTCGTGTCGGTGGACATCTTCCTCGCGAAGAGGCGACGCGGGTAGCCTCGGGGAATGCTGTTGGCTCAGGTATAATTGCCTCGTTTTGGGGGAGACACCATGCGGAAGAGACACGGCATCATTCTCGTTGCAGCGCTCCTGGTTCTAAGCAGCGTCCTGTTGACGGGCTGTCCGAAGCCTCCGTCCGAAATAGAAACGCCAATGGACCCGTCGTCGGCGGGTCTGCCGGAGCCGAGTGATGGGCCGGCGGAGCCGGCGGAGACATACCAGGTGGTTGTCTCGACCAAGCCCGGGCAGTTGAACCTCGACGAGCGCGTGCGCGGATACCGCGAGACGTTTGCAGGCGACTACCCGCAGATCGAGATCGTCCAGGAGATCGACGACGAGACGAAATACACCGTCGGCGAGCAGCAAGCCAGCGCGGTGATGTCGGCCAATCAGGACCTTGACGCGTTCATCGGGGTGAACGCGGCGAGCGGTCCGGGCGTTGCGGCGGCCGTCAAGGCAGCCGGGAAGACAGACAGCGTCACCATCGTCGCCATGGATGCCGATTCCCCGTTGCTCGACTTGGTCGAGGAGGGCGTCATCACGGCGTCGGTGGCTCAGCGCCAGTACTTCATGACCTACGTGGGCGTGAAGTATCTGTACGGTCTGAAGCACGGGTACTGTCGCGTACCAGGCGATACGGAAGCTGACGAGAGCCTGATTGAGATCCCGGCGGTCATCGACACCGGGACGGTCGCAGTGAACGCCGACAACGTGGCGGTATTCCGGACCAGGTCTCAAGGCGCGAAGGAAGAGTTGGCCGAGAAGCACCCGGAGTGGGTGGAGCTGCTGTCGGATCGCGACGCGAGTGAGGCCTCGGCCAAAGAAGAGTACGTCACGATCGGTATCTCGACCGGCGTCGAGTACTGGAATGCGACGAAGGAGGGCCTGAAGGACGTCTGCGCCGAGCTAGGCGTGAAGTGGACCTTCGACGGGCCCCTGGAGCACAAGCCGGACGAGCAGGCGAACGTTCTTGACCGGATCATCGCGCGTCAGCCGGCGGGGATCCTGATTGCGCCGGGCAACCCGGAGACGCTGAAGCCGTACATCGACAAGGCGATGGACGCGGGCATCCCCGTCATCTGCATCGACACGGACTCGCCCGATAGCAAGCGGATCGCGTACTTCGGGACGAGCAACTACGAGGCGGGCGTGACGGGCGCGCATATTCTGGCGGAGGCGTTGCTGGGCGAGTAGGAGATCGGTCGAGAAATCAGGGACAGGAACGGAGTTTCACACACGACGTGAAATCCGATCCAGTCCCGGAGTTTCTCGACGGCCGACAGGCGAGGACGCCTGTCCTACGACGACAACGGCGGACGGCATCGTGGAAACTCAGACGTCGAGTTTCCCTGGGAGTTTCCCTACGCCTGTCCTACGACGGCATTGTCAGAGGGGCGCCTCGGGAGACGCGCCCCTTCTCTTTGGTCTACTCGAACTGGCTGTAGTATTCCTCGACAGGCTCGAAGTCGACGGTCGAATCGAACTCCATGCCGAGGCGCTCGTAAAGCCCGCGGCGGGCCTTCATATCCGCGAGCAAGATCGCGCGGGCGTGGACGGCGACCTCCTGGGCAACCGACTGCGGCACCACGATTACGCCGTCATCGTCGCAGCCGACCATGTCGCCGGGCTCCACCTTCACGCCGCCGCATCCGACGGTCACCTCGGTGTCGACGACCTCAATGCGTCCGGGGATGATCGTCCGTCCGCGCCTGCGAGCGCAGATGGGCGTCTTCTGCAGCCCGACCTCGGCGGTGTCGCGGCAGTAGCCATCAGTGATGATCCCCACCGCGCCGGCGGCCATGCAACTGAGGCTATTGCACGAGCCCCAGAAGCCGACCTCGCCGCTGCCGCCCGTGTCCGTGATGATGACATGGCCGGGCTGGATCAGGTCATCGACGCCCCGGTGGCCGACTTCCTTGAACCAGATTCCGTGGGCGTTGACGATGTCTTCGGTCGAGTCGAGTTTCCACATGGGCCGATTGGCCGGGACGCAGCGCATCGTGAGCGCGGGTCCCCAGAAGGTCATCCCGAGCCAAAGCGGACGGACGTCGGCGTCCATGAGTCCAACGTCGAAGTAGCCGACGCCATCCATCGCATCAGCGACATCGACGACGCGGAGGTGCTTGTAGAGCCTTCGGAGTTCGAATGGGTTCATATGAAGCCTCCTATCATCACTGTGCAGCGACGTCAATGACGACTGCTCGCCCGTTGTTGTCGGCGGCGATCAGTCCATCGGTCGTGAGGGCGAGATGGCGAACAGGCCGGTCGCCGATCTGGGCGCGGGCGGCGGGAGTGAGGTCGGGTCCGGCGGCGAGGATTACGTCTCCCGTCCGGAGCCCGACGGCCAGGCGGGCGTCTGGGAGGGGCTGGAGCCGGGTGATCGCCGCGCCGAAGGACTGGCTGAAGCGAAACGCGCCGTCCGCGCCAAGCACGTAGAGAAACCCGTCCTGGCCGCCGCCGACGATCTCGGGCGATCCGTCGCCGTCGATGTCGAGCATTGCGGCGTCTCGCGGGTGGATGGGCGAGTCGGCAAATGACCAGCGACAGCGCATGGCCTTGAGGTCGTAGCAGGCGAGATCCGAGCCGCCCCCGCCGACGTAGCACTCCGCCGCGCCGTCGCCATCGAGATCGCGAAGCCACACGCGACATGGGCTGACGCCAAGGAAGGACCCGAAGCCGATTGTCTGGCGGGGCCGGCCGGGGCGGAGGACATTGACGCCGCTGGTTGTGACCGCGACGAACTCGGCCATCCCGTCACCGTCCACATCACCGAACGCGCCGCCCGTGCCGGTGTACCGATAGACCTCCTCATCGATGACCGCATCACCCGCGTGGTTGAGGACCATCGCCCAGTTGTGCAGGCTGAGGCCCAACTCCACGCGTCCGTCGCCATCGAGGTCGCCGGCGCTGAGCGCATTGGCCGAGTTCGTGAGGTCGCGCCGCCAGCGCACGGAGCCATCCGGCCGGTAGACGGTAATGGCCTTCTCGGTCGCGATGGCGATGTCGGGTCGACCCGTCCCATCGAAATCGACGGCAATGGGAGGCGCGGTCAGAGCGGCGTCGAGCGCGAAGGGAATGGGGCCGTAAGGCGGGATGGGGGCGAGGGGCGGCGGAAGATCCAGGCGCTCAGCCACCGGCCACTCCGCCAGTTGCGCGCCGGCGCCTGAGGAGGACGATCGCGCGGGCTTGAGAGTCGGGGTCCGTGGCTTCGGGTGCTCGGAGTCCGTGGCATAGATGAGGGTCTGAAGCGTGATCGGCTCGCCGGGGCTGAGATGGGCGTGCATCGTCTGCCGGACGCCCTCCTCGCAGGGCGAAACCGACCGCTCGGGCGTGCCGATGATGTGAAGCGTGACGTCGTTGGCCTGGGCGGTTGCGCCCGCGCCGTCGATCTCAAATGCGTGATGCGATAGCCACGTCTGGGCGAGGAAGTAATCGCCCTCCTCGTGGGCATCGACCTCATCAGACACCACGAACCAGTGCCCGCCCTCCCAGCGGATGTGGCGCGTCCATGTCACCCCATCGTGCTGATTCGCTTGCAGGCTCAGCGTCGCGAGGTCATTCCCCACGATCTCAGACGCGACCGACTGCTTCGCGCCGGGCTTGCCGCTACTCACGAACAGCGTGTTCATCTCAAGCCGGCTCTCAACGTTACGCGCGTCCCACTGTGATTTCAGCAGGTGCTCGCCCAGCGCGTCGAAGCGGACGATGGCATTGATGTCGTCATACGACCACTCCATTCCCTGCAGCCCGTCGATCACGACGAACGCATCATCGCGCTCGAGGCCCGAGCGAAGCGTGATGCGCTTGAACGAGTGGTCGTGGGAAATGGGATCAACCACGTAACGCCCAGGCGTCCGCTGGTAGCCGCCCTGCCAGCGATTGGGATTGGCGTGCATGTAGTCGTAGAGCGTCTCGCCGAGGGGCAGGACCGTTACGCCCGTGGCGGAGTCGCGCAACGCCTCCCACCCGCCCGAGGGCTGGCGCTCGAAGTTCCACCACGGGACGGGCGCGCCCTGCCAACCGCCCATGTGCAGCAGGAATGAGTTGTACGGCCACCGCTGCTGGCGGCGCCGGAAGGCGGCATAGCCCGAGCCGGGGTAGAGCCAGTCGGCCGCGTTGAGCACTTCCCCGCCGAAGGCCAGTTGTTTCGTGTTGGCATTATGCCCGTTGGAGGCCAGCCCCCCGGTGCTACCGATGTTGGCGACCCAGTAATCGGCGAGCGCTTGCAGCGAGCCGTTGTCTACATACTTCATCTCACCGGTCCGCAACGCGTAGCGCAGGACCATCTCGCCCTCATCGTTGAGGAGCTGGACGCCGTCGGCGTACCAGTAGCTCTCAGCCAGACGCTCCGCGTAGCGCGTAGCGTGGGCGACCCAGTCATCTGCGAGAGCGCGCTGCTCGTCGGTCAGCTTGCAGTTGCGCAGCAGGTACTCCCCGTGCATCCCGACCCACGTCGTGCCGGCGATCTGGTGGCGGTTGAAGAAATGGACCTCCGGCAGCGGCACGTCCTTGCACTTGTAGATGAAGTAGGCGTTGCGGTTGAGGTAGGCGAGTTGGTAGAGGTAGTCCGTGATGCGATCGCGCTCGGCGTCGGTGAAGGCGTCGGTCTCTTCGATGAGATCCCACGCGATGATGAGCGCGTTGAGGCTGTACTCGACGAGATCGCCACGCCCCTCCGAGTAGAGCTTCGCCAGCGGCTCGAGCTGGTCGGCGCAGCCCATGACAAGTTGCTTGAAGGCCTCCGCGTCGCGCGGGTCAGCCGTCGCCCAGTAGCGGACGCCGAAGATCGCAGCCACGGCCGTGACGCGGTCCTTCCAGACGAGCAGATCGCGACGGTCCTCGCCCGTGAACATGAGCCCATCCGCGTGTCCGAAGGTGGCGTAGCGGTCGAGGTTATCGGTGATGCGCGTCAACGCGTCGCTGCGCCTATTCTCGATCTCAGCGGCCTCGCCCGCGAGCTTCACCTTATGCAGGAACGGGAAGTGGGGCGCGTCGTCAACGATGAGCGAGGCGGCGAGCCGCGAGACAGCCGCGCGGCATCCTTCGACGTCAGAGCCTGTGGCCACGATGCAATTCTGGCCATGGACGAACGGGCTGCAGATGGTGCGGAGTTGGGATCCGCCTGGCCCAGGATACAGCACGTCGGTGGGGTCGAAGTGCTTGCAGTAGAGGCGTTCGAGGACGGCGTTGTTATCGAACTGGCCAAGCAGGATGAAGTGCCGGTCGAGGGTCTCGGGCTTGATCGTCCGAGGGCGATGGCCGACGTAATCCGAGGCGCTCTCGATCGGAATGCGGACACCGGAGTTGGTCGCCAAGGTGTCCGACAGCTGCTCCGCGATTCCGCGGTAGGCCGGATCGTCGGGGATGAGGATAGCGGCGCGCGGGGTCTCGCGCGTACCGATGGGCGTCTCGCGCAGGATCGGCAAGCGCTCGACGGGCGCGCATGATGCTGCCACGGCCAGGCACATCGCGAGGAGTGCAATCAACATCGCCAGGTCGCCTCCCTACCCGGGATTGCCCATATGGAACTGGGCGCCCCGGCGTTGGCTGAGCAGTCAGCCGTTCGCTGTGATGCTTCAGCAACTGACCTCCGGAAACCTGCACATGCGGCTGTGGGACCCGAGATCGGCGGGGTCTGCCGCACG
>PVBE012064141.1_pt1 | contig 20717 bp, 14 predicted proteins | sample 1631181 | NCBI WGS metagenome assembly PVBE01 (sample SAMN08397723, study PRJNA350692) | Marine metagenome, whole genome shotgun sequencing project. | isolation source: water | place: Pacific Ocean | collected 2012-04 | reverse complement strand
CAGAGGAAGTGGCACAAGCGATTATTGCCCGCAGACATGAATTGGTAGAGGTATTACCTGAAATCATTCGGGAAAGGAAAAAAGAGCTAGATTATCTCAATCCTTTAGTAGAAGAAACTCTAAGAGGAAGGGATTCAGCCACCAATAATGTCCAAAATTTCAAGCAAAACCGCAATTCATCTCATAGTGAAGCAAAAGAGTTGCGAGTGAAATTATCTGAACTACGAAAGTCACTAATCGCAGAAGATCGTTTGAAAAATCCAAACCCAGGATGGGCTAAAGAGAAACTGGCTAGTAAGTTGGCGGATTTAGATGAAAAACTAGAAACTTCTGCGCTTGATATCAACAGCGAGCGGAAATTGCTTAAAGAAATGAGAGAATTAACTCGCTCGCATGAAGAATGGGTTGCTAATCGCATAGAATCAGACCCTGAAATGAAAGAATATCAAGAAGGATGGAAGAAGCATCGGGAACTACTTGATGCCGCTAATTCATCACATGAAAAATTAGTAGAACTAGCAAAAATTAGCGAAGACCATCATACAAAGTACGAAGAGCATCGAGATGTACAAAAAATTGCTTATGGGCAATATAATAGATCGAAATCACTGCTATCCTCTGCGGACGATATTGTCAGTTATTGGAATCATAGAATTGATAACGGATTTGGCGACTTAAAAGATGGAACCGGAGACCTTCTCGCCGCAGCAAGATTTGTTTCTGAAGGAAAAACTTCCAGTATGCCTAGGCCACCACCCAAAGAAAAATCAGGGGGTGAAGAAGAATGAGTAACGAAGGAAAGAAAAGTCAGGGAAGAAAGAAAGGTCGTAAGGGTCGCAGTGACAGAGATTTCTTCGAAGATTTACGCGGATTAGAAACACATCAATTAGAAGATCGTTTGAATGACAACAAATCCTCAGCACGTGCAATTGAATCACAACTAGATTCTATGGAGAGTGAGAGAAGTTCACTCATCTCCACAGTTCAGGTACTAAGAAATGCCCTAGGCCACTCAGGGAAAATGAGTAAAGAAAGGCAATCTCTTCTAACCGAATTGAGAGGGCGAACCCCCAAAATTAACGAGCAAAAGGCCCTTCGTGACAACATCAATGAGAGAGTAGGGCCCCCATCTAATGTTATTGAGAAATTGCTAATGCGTACATGGAGAGATTTGACTACTATTCGAGATGATGCCTCACGCGCACCACAACTGCCACACGAAATACAGAAGTTTTCCTTTTTCTTTGAATTAATAGAAATGCACAAATTGAAACAACAATCTGATGCTGCACATAAAAAATTCGTTGACCTAATTAGAGCACAGAAAGATACTATAAAAAAACTAGATGAACTTAAGGATGATAGTTCAGAAATATCTGAGCAAGCATCAGAAGAGAATCCTCGTCTTTCCGGAATATCAATCAACAGGAAAGAGGAAAAGAACCTAAATAAGCGAATTGAGAAAATGCTTGATTCTATCAGAGCGAATAGAAAAGAATTGAAGAAATTAAAACGTGAAATAGGACTTCTTGATTCATTTATCAGAATTCGCAAAGGGGACGAAGAACGTGGAATTAAAGTGAGAATGCGAATTAATTCTTTGAGAGAACATGCCGTAAGCGGAGGAGCTCTTTCAGTTGAGGACATGGCCCGTTTACTGAAGAGTGGTGGGATTTCTCAATTACAGCAATCCACCGAGGAATCTAAACCGAAAAAGAAGAAAGGACGACGTGGTGGCAGGAAAAGAGCGCAAGCACATCGAGGCGTTGCTCGCTCCTTCAAGAGAAGGGATGACTAGGCAAATCTACCCAACTTGTTTTATTGACCGCTAATGCTGCGGAGTAATCATGAGGAGTGAGATTGTCGAGAGAATCGCCTCATTGGAGGGCGTTATTTGGTGTGCGATTACCACCAAAGAAGGATTTATTGAAGAAATATCTGGAGCGCCAGCGAAATATCTTGAGGCAACTTCCTCTCTACTTCCATCAATGCTAGAAAGTGTAGTTTCCGTTCTAGCAAATGTAAACTTAGGTGAGCCAAAAACTGTCACGATAATTGGAGATGCTGGAACATTGGCGATATCTAACGTGAACATGAATTATGCATTAGTTTCTCAATTAGATGAAGCAGCTAACCTCGGCTTAGTTCGCCGTTTAATGAACGAAGGAATAAGCCACCTTAGGCCTTTGATGTCTTAGAATCAACTAGTTACTCAAGTTAATACTTCATCTAGTCTATCTTGCTCAACTGCACGACGAAGTTCCATTGCAATCCTACGCCCACTGCTCATTGGTTTTCTCCAAGTAGCATTTCCATAAGGGTGTCCAACACTTACGTGAACATTTGTACCACCACCGAGTCTAGGTGCAACATCATAGATGTAGTAATTCATATCCTTATCAATACAAGTTTGTAGACAAAATGGCCCTATTATTCCTGGATCATAATGTTCCTTACTGGCATCAATAAATTTCTCACCTAAATCAAAAGCCTGCTCTAGTAGGCTTTCACGAATTGTCGCAGTATTATGTCCCACCACTGTCATTTCAGGAATTTGTTGATGTATGGGCATCGTCATCTGTTGAGGTGCTGGAAGACGTACATGGCCGTCAAGGCTTGACTCAAATCTCCAATCAACACCCAACAATTCTAACTTATTATTTTCTTCTTCTAAAGGACTGTAAAAGAAATTTAAATTGAATACAGGCCCTATCACATATCTTTCAATTCTTGCACCTGCAAGACTTACATCATCAATGACTCCTTGCTTGAGTAATGCTTGGGATTTTTCTTCGTATTCCTCATATGATGCACAGGTGAAGAATCCTCTCTCCAATTGTTTCTCAGCATGGTGAAGTTTTACAATCACCAAACAATCAATATCCTGTGGATCATCTATGGCCTCAGGATAAGGAAGCCCTGCTTGCTCTAGGATCCAATAGTAATCCTGCTCTTCAGTACGCTCCTCCATCCTCAGCATATTTCTACTGCCAAACAGAGGTACTCGAAAATCTTCTTCAATCGCACCAATTCCGCAGTAAGAAGTGAATGAACGATTTGGTATGTAAACCACATTTCTTTCCCTCATACTCTGTTGAAATGAAGGATTTAGGACATCATCAAAACGATTCAGAACAATTGCCTTATCAACCATCCCTCTTACAACGCGACCCGCTTGGTTTCGTTGAGTCTTGAAGTATTGTGAGTAAGTCTTCTCCCTCCCCTTTTGACAGTAAGCAACTGTGGGAAATCCCTCTTCAATAGCGCCATCACAAATATCCAACGCAGAATGACTAGCAGTCATTCCAATTCGTAACTTCATACGATCATAATCATCTAAAATGTCAGAAATATCTGAATTGTTAATCAAAATAATCACCCTCAATCTTTTCTTTGCATAGCCATGATTTGCTCAGTAGAAAGTTGTTGACCTGACATCAAAGCACTCATCAAATCAACATTTTGAGGAATTGCATCTGCTTTGGAGGGTTGAATTCCATCAGCACGATCCTGTGCTGCTTTCATCAGATGTCTAGCACTGTATGCGGATCGCATGGCCACAATGTAATGTTGATGCTCTTCATCCGCCTCTGTTTTTGCAGATATGAAAGCACGATGTGCCATTTCATGCTCATTATTCATGCGTTTGGTCTCATCACGTAATTTGCCCATCAAATCGTGAGCAGCTTGAGCGGCGTCAGCAGATTCAATGACCTCTTTGTGGGCGGCTTCTTTAGCTTCATACAGCCTATCCAATTCAGCATTATCACCAGAAACTGATTCCACCTTCTTAGCTGCTTCTAAATCTTTCAATTTACGTGATAATGATTTCATCTGTTCTGAGAATTTAGCATCTTTAATTTGGCCCGTCATGTGAGCCATCTCTAGATTATTCATCTTTTTCTTAATAAATTCAGGGCTATCTCCTTTTTTACCCCTATTGCGATCATTAACCTCTGGGCCAAATAATTCTTCACGGAGAGCAAAATATTTCTCGTTAGCGTTCTTTCTCTCAACTTTGGCCTCACGCGCCCTAGTATTCTCTTTATCTCGTACAGTTCTCTGCCGCTCAATTTCATCATATAATTCACGTTTTTGACCATTTATTTGGTCTCTGCGTGAGCGGTTTTCAACAACTTTAGCGTTCCACTCATCACGTTGTTTCTGATGCTTTTGAATGTATGATTCTGCTTGTGATTCAATTTGTTTCAATGCCTTTTGCATCTATCACAAGCCTCCAAATCCATTCACACGACTACAAACTGCCGGTACTGCGCACTCCTTCGAGATAGAGGGGGCATTTAACGACTATGATTACTTGAAGTGATAGATATTTGGCGAGACTAACACTATTACTAGTACCATTTGAGATAACGATTAAGACCAAAGACAAAATGGGTAGGTCGATTGAGATGTTTATCGGCGGTATTACAGGAATGGAGAGAGTGATTAGCCATGATGTTAGCCCCCCATATCTTAGCCTATTGACTGGACCTCCTGGCTCCATGAAAACAAGTTTTTCACTCTCAATAATTTCTAACCATCTTCGACGTACTGGAGGATTTGGACTATACTGCACAGTCGAGGAAACTGTTGATAGTTTACTGAAAACCTGCAATTCTATGGGTTTGGAATTGCCTCCCAATCTACAAATAACTGATTTGACAGAATTAAGAAAAGAAAATGAGGCCATGGATTACCTAAAATTCACCCGACGTATGATACAACATTTCAAAGAAGAAAGGGGCGATCAATTCTCTGTTTTCATCCTCGACAGCCTTGGTGCAATTTACAGTTTAACTAGCGTAGATGAAGAAATGCGAAAGAAAATGTTCGGCTTTTTCGATTTTCTTCGAAGTCAAGGTCTTTACACATTCATTATTACTGAAAGAAATACAGGCGAATTTGCTGAACTTAAAGGCAATGAAGGATTCATTGCAGATGGAATCATCAACCTTGGCCTTGATAGAAGAAATGGTAAGATTGTTAGAACTATGCAGATTGAGAAGATGCGCCATATCAGACATAGCATGGAAAAACAGGCTATCGACATAAGCCCTGGCGGAGTAACTGTATTGGGCCCTCTTTTCGATTAATCTGAATTGACAAAATTCATCGCCATCAGTTTTTGCTAGGCAAATTTAGGGTTTCCCCGCTTAATCCATGTACCAACATCCAACCTAAGTCAGGAAACTCTACCTCCCAACCAGGAATTAATAGTGGGGAATTAGTCAATTCTGCTGCACCCTCATCAATACGCCACCAGTGTAGAATGCTTCCTTGAATTTCTCCATCAGATGATTGCTGACTAATCTTCAAATGCCTCCTTTCTTGGCACACTGTAGTTAGTTCTGAACGAACCATCTCTCGTGTTTTCCAATAACTAGGGCTTATCCTTTCTAAATGAGGAGCACAAGGTAATGTTTCAACATCACCCTTTCTAATTATTTCATTAGTGAAAGGATCTTCTATGAGGGTCCATCTATTTCTCTCTCTACCCCCTTCTGGACCAATTAAAAAGCCATCAACATCCCATTCTCTGCCTTCTAGCAAAACGGCTCTAGCGGGCAGTCTTTCATATCCCCTCTGAGATAACCAATCTGTTAGTATAACTTTAGGTTTCAAGGTGGTTGCTTGCTTTGGCGGAGGTGTTGATTTTTCGGTTCTATCAGAAATAGTACTCATTGATTGTGAAGAATATTTATTGATAGATAGTTTTAGTTTATCTGATAAAATTGCATGCCCCAACCATTGAGCGAGATCATCTGAGCCCCAAATTATCAATTCAAGTTGATTTCTAGAAGGAACCCTCTCTAATTCTAGGAGACGCCTCTCTGAAATCAACCAATGTGAGCCTTCCGGAGAATCAACCAACCAACGCTCAAGTTCCATCCTGTCTATTGGAGCCCACCCGGGTTCTGCATGCCACACAAACGAACCAATTGATACAGGGCATTTTATTTCCCCATCAATTATTGATTCAATTGCCCCTAGGCAGTTAATACCTGGTGTTCGACAAACTATTCCTGAGGGTTTGATACCTATCCCAAGTTCTTCAAGAACTGAGGGAATTGAAATCGACATTGATTAGCGGCCTCTACATGGGCACATCAATGCTCGCCTCTATAAGAGGCGTAGATGGCTAATATTATGGAGAATAATAAATGCCGAAAATCACTCAAGATTGCTTTTTAGTGACAACAAATCACTGTTACCTGCATCTATTACACAAATGGTGCTAACGTAAAATGGCTTGGCACAGGCGGCACCAAGTTCTCTGTTAACCATCATCAAGCGATGCATCGGTACATCTGGATGACTGGTGTGCAAATCGTCTACAAAACTTGCTGGACAGTTAGCAGCCATGATGACTAATTTTGCTTCACCATGGGCACAAGCCGCAGCAGCTTGGTTTTGACCAAACAGTAACTTTCCACTCTTCAATGCCATTTTCAGTTGTTTTACAATATCCATTATTATTCCTCCATACTCCACATTTGTATCTCATGGCGGGACTCTAATCAAGCATCCTCGGGAATGTAGAACAATTCTACACTACCTGTTCCTAGTGCTACCGGTTGGCCGACAATAATGTTCTCAGCAACTCCAGCAAGTTCATCTTGCTCACCAATAATTCCAGCGCGCAACAGATGATTGACTGTAACTTCGAAGGCGGCACGGGCAAGAATACTATGTTTGTTACCAGATACACCATGACGACCGATTGCGCGGACTTCACCCTCGCTTGTCATCACATCTGCAACAGTAATCAAGTGGCGTACATCAACATCAAGACGGGCATCATTGAGAGTAAGTATTAACTCGTTGATGATGGCTTGACGTGCTGCTTCAATACCTAGATATTGATGGATTTCTGTGATATTATTGGTGTAAGTACGTGCTCTATCAATGCCTTCAAAATCACTAATCGCAGATAGGTTGCTACCAATAGTTGCGATGTAATACTCGCCGGTCTCTGAATGTTTTTGGGTATTAGCCCTTTCAATACCAGCCACACCTTTGAGGCGCATTGTCTTGATCTTCTCCTCAAGAGCTAACAATTCAGTATAGTTTGGTTGAACCTCATCTGATTCCTTCTTACGACCGGGAATGATTGTCAAAATCTTGGGCCTGACCTCCTTATCTGCATCAATGAACAAACGTAGTCTACGGCTCAATATCTCCTTGACTTCAATAGGAGTGATATGCTTCTGTTTCATGTTTGCAGGAATCAACTTTAATGTAATTCTGCGCTGAGTAACATCGGTTTCAATGACTGCAATATCTTTGGCATCTGTAATTTCAAGTGCTGCAGCCAACTTTCTGACCGCCTTTTCATCATCCCTCAACTTATCATCTAAATGAATTCTCATTGTAGGTGTTGATGATTGCTTACGTGCATCGACAATCTCAATAATTCTTGGTAAACCCTGAGTGACGTTAACAGTTGCAACACCTGCATAATGGAAAGTACGCATGGTCATCTGTGTCCCTGGTTCACCTATGGACTGAGCAGTAACAATCCCAACTGCTTCAAATGGATCTACTACGGTTTTATCCATTGCACTGATAACCTCACTGATGACTGATGAAGCCTCCTTAGCAGTCAATTTCTTGAGGCCTCGATGTTCAACTGCATCAGCCAAATCACTAAGAACACGGAATGTTATTTCGACTCCCTCTTTAGCAGCTGCTGCCTTCAAAGTCTCATATACAACACCTGTATTCAGACCTAGATAAAGTTGTGAAATCTTTGCATCATTGTCGAAAATCTCGAGTTCCTGCTGCACCTTCACTCTTCGCTTTGCGGCTCGACGGCGCACGACAGTTGTAGTCGCTGTTGAGCCTGAAGATGAACGTAGTCGCTTACCGAATTTCTGAATTACTTGAGACAATTTATCCGCTTCATCTGATGACAAACCACAAATCTTAGCAATTTCGCCTTGAGAGAGAATCTTGACATCATCCCACTTTCGGCCATCAGCCAAATTATGTGCGTAATCCTCAGGGATTCCCATATCCATGAGTTTCTTCTTTGTTGCTGACTTAACTACCATCAGTTCTCACCCCCTAATACATTATCCAAAACAGAACGGATATTCACCTTATCACCTCTGATACTACGAGTAGGATCTGTTCCATCCTCACCATAACTGAACTGAATAATTCGGTCAGCAGTATTGCGGACTGAGTGCTTACTATCATTGTGAACCTTCAAGTCATCCATTGCATTAATTAGCCTGCGTTGCATATAACCAGATTTACTGGTACGAACTGCAGTATCGACAAGTGATTCACGACCTGATACAGAGAGCATGAAGAACTCAGTAGGCTCTAGGCCGCGCTTGAAAGATGAAGATACGAATCCCTTCTCTCTAGCCCCCTTCGCGTTTCGCTCGAAGTGGGAGAGTACGCGCCCCTTGTAACCGCGCTCCAAACGTTGACCACGAACTCTTGTTTGACCAATTGAACCTGCCATCATTGATAGGTTGTCCATCGAACCACGTGCCCCAGAAACCGCCATCATTACGGCCGCGTTATCACTAGCCAAGTGATCCTTAGCAATTTCCCCAGTACGTGAACGTGACTGGTCAAGAATTTGCATGATATCTTCCTCAAGAGTTTCTAAAGGTGTTCTTCCAGGTCTTGCTTCATACTTAGCACCTGTTTTTCCAAAGAGCTCCAATTTTTCATCGACATCACTAACAGCATTTGTGTTGATTACTTTGATTTCTTCACGAGCTGCTGGAGGCAAGTCCTCGTCATCAATTCCAGTTGTGAATCCAAGTGCCGTACAGATACCTATAGTTAACTTAGTCATATCATTGAGGAATTGAGCACCACGGGTACTTCCGTGTGTTTGCATAACTGCATCAAGGAGTTTACCATCCTCAGCTCCAATGCCTGTCTTATCAATTGTTCCAGAAATAATTTTCCCATCTACAATTTCTACTAAATCATTGCTTCTACTCTTGTAATTCAAATTGATTCCTGATGGTAGAATTAGATTGAGCAATTCTCGGCCCTCGTAACCTACTGAACCATCATCGCATTTGACTTCCTTGGGCAATTCTCCAATCCATCCGACCTTGCTCAATACCTCTAGTGCCTGAACCTTAGGGACCTTTTTATCCCCGTTGGTCAATAGATAGGCGCCAGAAATGTGATCGTGAATACCACCAATAACTGCACCACCATATCTAGGTGACAAGATATTTTCTTGCACACGCATCAAGATTTTTGCTTCTGCGCGGGCCTCTTCGGATTGAATGATATGTAGATTCATCTCGTCACCATCGAAGTCAGCATTGTAAGGCGTACAAACTGAAAGATTGAATCTGAATGTCTTGCCCTGCATCACGCGAACTTCGTGAACCATCATTGACATCCTGTGCAATGATGGCTGACGATTGAATATGACTACATCTCCATCAATCAAGTGGCGCTCGACTACCATACCAGGTTTTGGATTCCCTTCAAGGTCAATTGTTGAAAGTCTGTCTTCAACAGCAGTTCTCTCTTCACCTTCCTCATCCCATGGCGAACCACAGTGAGGGCAGGCAACCTCCAATTCCTCTGGATACGGCTCATCAGGTTTTTCTTGCTCCCAAACCCAACGGTCGTGAACAATTGCCCTTCTATCGCCATCTGGCAATTTCTTACCATTTTCATCTTCGCCTCTGAGGTTACAAATCGTAGCCTCTAAGTCGACTACCCAGTTTTCTTGCAGACCCTCGACAGTCCTGCGATTCTCTCTCTTAATCATCAAACCAGGTAAGAAATTGGGCGCCTTCAAAACTTCATTCAAGTCTGAGGCCATACCAGTGTATTCCTCATCTCTTTCAGGGTCTCCACCATCGCAATCAGGGTTCAAACATCGGAAACCTGACCAGATGTACTTAGTTCGGTCTGTGATTCTAACACGATGAGTATCTCCACGCACGATGTAATTCACACCAGGGTGGTTATCGGGACCACGGAGAATCATCTCACGGAGTTGTTCTCTGTTTCTCTTAGTCACGCGAATTGGCACCGTTAGGTCCTTTGCAGACATTTCAGGAACTCCTACCGCATTAATTCCAAGGAATGGGTCAGGAGAAATCACTGAACGTGCACAAAAGTTGACACGCTTACCAGAAAGGTTGCTACGGAATCTTCCTTCCTTACCCTTCAATCTCTGAGTGAGTGTCTTCAGTGGCCTACCGCTACGGTGTCGTGCTGGTGGGATGCCGCTTGTCTGGTTATCGAAGTATGTAGTGATGTGGTACTGTAGAAGTTCCCAAAGATCCTCGACAATCAATTGAGGAGCTCCTTGGTCACGGTTTTCCCTAAGCCTCTGGTTAATTCTCAACACATCTACAAGTTTGTGAGTCAAATCGTCCTCAGAACGGTCTCCACTTTCTAGAGTAATCGAAGGGCGCACAGTAATTGGTGGTACTGGCAGCACTCGCATGACTATCCACTCAGGGCGGTTAGATTTCTGGTCCATCCCTATGAAAATCAAATCTTCAGAAGGAATACCCTCAAGCCATTCCCTAATATCACGGGCGTTGAGTTTGTGCTCTGACTTATCCTCTTTCTTTTCCTTGAAGGTTGTTGGTTTCTCTAGAATAATCTTGCCTTGTTCGCTACCACAATGCATGCAAACCAATGCCTTTTTCGCTGAACAGGTCTTTTCAATATCCTTGATGATTTTCTTTAATTCAGGAGAACCTGGGCCGTGTTTCTGAATGATATCCATAACACGTGAGCGGTAGTAATCCTGCTCAGAAAGTTCGCTGTCGTGAGGGTGGGTCCCAGGTGATTCGTGCAACAATACTCGATTACACTTGTTGCAGGTAGTCTTGAGAGTTGTCTTAATTAGTGGTGTGAATCCAACATGAATAACTGGCAATTCTAGTTGAATGTGACCAAAGTGGCTTGGGCATTCATCGTGCTTGTTACCACAGGTTTCACATCGAATTCCAGGTTCAATAACACCCATCTGGGGGTCCATCAAACCTTGGTGGAAAGCGTGGCCGTCATCCTTGTAGGTATCTGCTGTCTTAACTTCAACTGCACTTAGGCGGCGAATCTCGTTTGGCGCCATTAGGCCGAACTTAATCGAAGCTATGCGCTTTGGTATTTTTGATGCATCTAATTTCTTTGCCATGGCAATCACTTCCTATCCTCCAACTGAAGCCGCATAGCGACTCCAAGTGATTTCATTTCATCGAGAAGCAATTTGAATGCGTAGGATGTTTCAACCAAATGGACTTCTGCACTTTCACCGTGAACTGGACTGACATAGCAACGACGTCTGTGGTCCCAGTAAGCGACGTGACCACTCTCTGAACAAACTGCTAGAGTAACACCATCGGATTCATCCAGTAATCTATCTTTAATCACCATAGATGCACCGTGTGCAATTAAACAGTCACGTTCCATCTCTCCGAATCGCAGACCTCCTTGTCGGGCACGACCTTCTGTTGGTTGTCGAGTAAGGATTTGGACTCTACCACGACTTCGCGCGTGAATCTTGCTACTTACCATGTGATGCAACTTCTGATAGTAAATACAACCAACAAAGACGTTTGAGGGGTATTCATCACCAGTTTCACCGTTGATCATCTTCTCTCTACCTGTGTGCTGGAAGCCATTTCTCAACAAACCTTCACGGAGTGCCGTCTCTTTTTCACCAGAGAAGGCTGAAGCATCGATGAATCTGCCTTCCATAGCTCCAGTCTTACCTCCAATCATCTCTAAGATGTGAGCGACTGTCATTCTGCTTGGAATAGCATGAGGGTTTATGATTAAATCAGGTACAACTCCATCAACAGTGAAGGGCATGTCCTCTTGGTTTACCAAGCGTCCAACAACTCCTTTCTGTCCGTGACGAGAAGAGAATTTGTCACCTAACTCTGGAATTCTGTGCTGACGTAGCGTAATTCTTACCAAACGACCTGCATCTAGGCTTTCTGTGACGAATAAGTGATCTACATTTCCACTCTCGCCGTGTCGCACATGCATACTAGACTCTTGCCGGTATTGACCCATCATGAAAGCACCATGGCCCTCTTCAAGGAATCTAGGTGGACTAGTTTTCCCAACTAAAACTGCAGGGTCATCATCGTCTCTCTTACCAGAAAGCATAGTCTCAGGATGAGGTAGCCCATCGTACTCTAGGTGAGTGTAGTCATTGCTATCCTTTCGACCCTTGACTTCATCTTGACCAGTCCCCGGAATCTGAATCTCTTCTTCTTGGCCACCAGGGAATCTCTTTCGCTCTGCGTTGTAGGTTCGGATGAAACTGGACCTCCCCAATGCTCTCTCTACAGATGCACGATTCATGATGACTGCGTCTTGCATATTGTAGCCGTGATGGCTTAGAATTGCCACGATGTAATTTTGTCCACCTGGTCGATTAACGAACTGGGTGGTTTCCATTGATTGCGTTTGAACGATGGAACGCTGTGGGTAATCTAAAACATGCATTCGCGTATCAGGTCGCACTCTATGATTACTTGCTGGCAAACCTAGAGACTGCTTGACCATCGCTGTACCGCCAGTAACTCGTGGCGTGGAGTTATGCTCGGGATAAGGCACCAAACTTGCACAGACACCTAGAATCAACTGTGGATCAATTTCAACATGCGTGTAAACTAGAACTTCACCATGTGGTTTTCTCTCACGCCTGCGTTTCTTGTCTATATCTTCTTGATAATAATTCAACGGAAGTGAAAACTTCTCAATTTTCTTGTCGCCATTGGAAAGTTGCACTTCAACCTCAAGTTTAGCCTCTGAAATATCAAATTCCCCTAAATTCAACCAAGTGACTTTAGCAGGATTAATTGGCCTCTGGTGCTTGGGTGATAGAGTTGGCAAATCATACGCTCTTGGTGCAATTAGGAGATCTTCTTCCTCTTCTGCATCGATCCATTCAACAACACCTTCGTTGACTAAATCCTTGAAGGTCATTTCACGGTTTTTGAGAGCATCAATATGCTCTTTTGCAAGAACTAGGTTACCATTGTCTAATACTAACAAAGGACGTAGGATTCGGCCTTTGTCAGTGTTGATGTAAATATCACGGTTTACTGAATCGTGACGGATACTGACTTCTGGGCGGATTCGACCGTTCCTTCTGCGACGCTTGAAACGTGTTACCAAGTGGTGTGGGTTCTTGTGTAATCCAAAAATATCACCATTTACGTGAATTCGGGAACCAGCTGACCAATCCTCTGGTTCAACAACACCCGCCTCCATTAGCAATTCCTTGACATCCACTTCAGATACGGCTTCAGATACATCAATCATCTGAGCAGCGTTCTTTACTAGACCACAATTCTGACCTTCAGGCGTCTCATTAGGACATAGTCGGCCCCATTGTGTTGGGTGCAAATCTCGAGCCTCGAAGTGAGGTTGGCTTCTCACTAGGGGGCTAGTTACTCTACGCATGTGGGAAAGAGCAGAAATGTAGGTGGTGCGATCCAATAATTGACTTACACCAGTTCTGCCTCCAACCCAGTTTCCTGTTGCCAATGCATGCATGATTTTTGAAGTAAGAACATCAGGACGTAGACAACTGTTAATTTTCAATTCTCTCTTACGATTATGATGTCTCTCAAGTTGGTATTTCAAATCACGAGCGAGTTGAGTCATGCTGACACGGAACAAATCTTCAATCAAATCGCCAGCTAGACGGACACGCTTGTTAGCATAGTGATCCTTGTCATTCGGTTTACGATCAGTTATTGCCATCTCAAGTACTTGACGAACAATTCTACCCAAGAAAACAGCCTTCTTCATTCGGTGTTCTGGTTGGTCGCCAAGGTGAGGAAGTAATTCTTTATCCATCAAATTGTTGACACGCTGCTCACGGTATTCCTTCTGCTGCCCTGCTGCGAATTTCTTTTCTAACCATGCGAGTGCCTCTTCATGAGTTTCAACACCATATGCATCTTTTGTCTCTGGGTCTCGAACGTGGTTAATGTTAGCAACTACGTACTTGAAAGAATCTTTGTGGGCTGCAATTGATGCGAAAATTTCCTCATCGGAATTAATTCCAAGAGCTCTCATCAATAGAACAGCTGGAATTACTTGTGCACCTGCACTGCTAATCTTTACCATCAGCATACCATCCTTTCTCTTCTCCACAGTTAGTGGCTTACGAACACCATCACGCTGTGAGAAAATCTTAGCAACCTCAGTCATTCGAGTATACCTCTTGTTCATCTCAACAGTAACTCGGTTAGGAGCCAAATCTTCCATTGAAATTAGAACCCTCTCAGTACCGTTGATGATGAAATAACCACCAGGGTCGAATGGGTCCTCCCCTTTCTTCTTGAGTAAAGACATGTACACTTCTCTGTCTTCCTCACTCATTCCAGGATTTAAATTTCGATTCTGATCAATGTGTGCTTGGTTCAGATTACACCTCTCTGAACGAACCATGATTGGCAAATTACCAACTTGAACTCTATCTTCCTTAATTGGAGTAGGGTGATCTTCGCGGTGAATTGTGAAATCTAGGAATATTGGAGAAGAATAAGTCAATTTACGCAGGCGGCACTCCAAAGGAGTAGCATCCTCATTGTTTGCCCCATTTGCTTCTCGGATAGTCGGTGGCCCTAATGTTAGATTCTTCATTCGAACAGATATCTCATTGTCCAATACGTCGAGTTTGACTAATCCTCCTTCATCATCTTCGACTACTTCATCTGTACCAATTCTGATATTCCTAACAATTTTCTCAAAACGACAATCACGACCATCCCCCTTAGGAAGACAATCGTCATATGATGCAATCTGGTGGTTAACAAGGCTTCTTTCTCGGAAGAATGTTTCAATTATTTCTCTCATTTCATTTCACCTCTTAGTTCCCCTCAACGACCAATCTGTACGCAACATGAATACCAGCAGAAGGACTACGGCGAGTAATCCTAACAACTCGATTATTCAACCAGCCTGCTCTGAGTTCATCATCGTCCTTCTCAAGTGCCTCTTTGAGAGCCTGAATTGCTGGATCTGTAATCAATATCTTGGGAAGAAGTTCACGGCGCAGTCTAGGACTACCATCAATATCAGGACCTACTAAATCCCATGGTTCTAATTCTTCCATCTCTCCATCAATATCGACCAACTCATGCATAGGAACAAGATTGTGATTCAAAACGTTGAAACGCATCTCACCTAGTGGTATGCTAGTTTCCAATCGGCGAAGTTCTGCTTTCATCTCTACTCTTCTAGTAGGACGTCTGCGCTTTGATGCTGCTTGCTCTCGAATAATGTCCATAATTGATTCAAGTTCATTGTCACCCATCTTCAAGCCGAGTTTTGTTGCGACATCATTCGCACTCATCTTCTTGATAGTATCCATATTGGCGTCGTCCGCCAACTTATGCGCCAACTCTTCTTTGACACCTAATTCCATTAGTCGTTTCTTAGTTGATGATTTGACCGCCACGTCGAGTCCCCCGCATCCCTAAAAGCAGTGGACTGAGCCCAATTCAGTGGAGTGTCTCAAGGTTTTCCAAACCCGAGACCAACAGAGTGAAATCCGTCTATCCACTTATCTTGAACTACATACCCAAGGCCGATTAGAGATTACTCCGGTCATGGGTACCCTTCAAAAACCTACCGCAAGGCATACGCTGACCTCGATGACCGGTAAGTCAGTGTTTGGAGCAGGGTTCTCCAAATATCTCTTCTACTAACTTCGCCATAAAGGTATTCACTAAAATCACAAGCACCCTTGAAAAATGATGCACCCTCCGAGAATTGTGTCCGACCCAACTCATCGTGAAGTCGAATCGCAAAATGATAAGCCACTTGAAATGAATTGGATAAACAGTAAAGGTGAAGAAATTTATTTATTAGTCCCAAAAACTGTTTACCCTCCACGAGAAGATACTGAATTACTTGACCTATGTATCTCAAAAATTGGAAATGGAAATGGGCGTAAATTATTGGAAATCGGATGTGGCAGCGGGGCCCTTTCTATTTCTGCAGCTAACAATGGTTGGAGGGTTACTGCATGCGATATCAATCCACTCGCCGTTGTAGCAACTAAAGGTAATGCTGAGCGCAATAAAGTCAAACTTGAATTATTTGAGGGGGGATTGGATGAATCTAATTCAAACTCGGACTTCTTACATCATTTTGAAAATGATGGCCCATTCGATCTTATCGTTTGGAATCTACCTTACCTATCGCCCCCTTTGGAGGGAGAACCAAGGTTAGGGCCATTGGAAGATGCTGGACTTATTGATAGTGAAGGCAATGAAGGTTGGGGCGAAATACTGCTCAATTTGATTAATCAAAAACCTACTCTATTGAAGAAAGGTGGGGCAATATACTTGCTACATACAAATAATCCCAGAGGAAATCTACTCCAAAGTACCTGGCGCCAATCACTATGGGCAACTAGAATCGTTGGTGAAAACGATTTGGCGGATGGAGAGAGAATTACCTGCTTTTCAGCGTGGAAACCATTTCAGAACAAATCTATAGAATGGCATGATGAATTAGGTTCAACTAACCTCTTCATGATTAATCAAAGTAAAGAAATCGGGGATTCGGTAATTGCGAAAACACAGACTCAAGGCAGAGGACAAAGAGATCGGGAATGGATTACCAAAGAAGGAGATTTTGCAGGTAGTTGGTTACTAGACCCTAAGCTATATGACAACAGAATTGGAGTAATTCAATTATCTGCAGCGTTGTCTGTGATTGACACTTATTGTACAATTACTAACCTCCCACTTGCTTCAAGCCATTGGATTAACTGCGCCGCTATTGGAAGACAAGGCATCAGCATCCATTGGCCTAATGATGTATGGGCAGAAGAAGGCAAAATTGCTGGCTGCCTAATTGAAGGAAGGCAAGTAGGAGAAAAACAAAAGCTCGTGCTAGGAATTGGTGTCAACCTACAATCAGAATATGAACAGAACTTCCCTATTTGTGGCTTAAGAGAGATTGTTGACAAAGATATTTCTTTGGAAGAATTCGCTGAATTACTAAATTGCTCAATCTCATCTCTGTTTGAACTACATGCCTTAGCACCTAAAATTAATCCACATTTCAATTCCATCTGGCAACTAATGTCTAAACACCTATCCATAGGGAAAGGACTGATTCAAAATGGAGAAAAAATGACTGTCAATAGCATTAACGAAGAGGGTGAATTGCTGTGCCATGACGGAAAAGAAGTGAAAATTGTCAGAAACAGTTTCACTAGAGAATGGGTATGAGGATATCAAGCAGATTCTACAATTTCTTCGATATCTGCATCTTCAGGCCCCTCCTGCAATTTTCTCCAAACGCCCCATACAAGTAAAAACAAGGCGAACATTGGGGGAAGGAATTGTATCGGAATCTGCCTTTGAGCAGTTACCACTAGTTCCCAGGAACCTTGACCTGAAATCTCCAATGTCACATCACCACCATTTGAAGCAGGGATTGATGTTGAGAAGGAACCGTCTTCTGCGGCCTCAATTGTTGTTACACTTGTCATTTCATTACCCTCATCATCAATTAATCTGATAAATGTAATTTCACATGTTTCGTTATTATCACAAAGAGGTGTTGCATCAATCACAACATCATCATTCGATCCAAGAAGAGTTAACGTTCTAACTTCATGAGTAGAAGTAGATTCGCCAAAGTCAGTGGGTGGAATGTATAGAGTTGCAAACATGGAAATTGCAAGAGCGCCAACTAAACCAATTGCTCCTACTATTATCGCCAAGTCATGTGGAGTGACCTGAACACTATCCCCGCCACCCGCCATGAAGGCCCGAGAAGAACTTACATCATGAACATCGCCCTTGGGCATCAGTCTACAAAAGGATAAAAACAAATTGACTAGAAAAAATGGTTTTGTTACTTTCACACCACTCCAGACAACGATAATGAACGAATGAACATTTATTTTCTTTAATATTGTGCGAACGCATAGTTAATTAGATTGCCGCTGAACGCCCTGGACTCAATGATTAAAGGCGGGTCGCGCTAGCAACCGCGCCTGCGGAGGGCGGTGTATGCAACTGCTGAACAAATCGGAGGAGATTGGTGAAATGGTGGATAGCAAAGAAGTAACAACGTTGACCATGGAAGATTTTGCCAAGTTGTCTAGAGAACGTGCAGATAGTTATCATCGATACCACATCAATGCGAAAGAAACAATGGATCGACAAGCACTTCCCAACAGGTTCCTTGTCAAAGTAGGCAAAATTGGCCTTGCTAAGTTAATTGCCTCAGAGACATTTCATTACTGGGGCAAGTGGGATGTTGTATTCTCTCGACCATGCACTTATGGCGTATTCTCTGGACCAGTAGGTGGATTTTCTCCACGACCTGAAAAGTGCGTTGGGTGCCTCAGATGCACCGTACAGCACCCTGAATTCGTTAAAGTAGAACATAACCCCGCAAGGGCGGCGCTTGGTGATAGTTATCTCAATTCTACAATCATTTCAACCATAGATGAAGAGGCGCGGAAAGGAACAGTACCTGTTCGCGGACAAGGTTACCGTGGCCGTTTCGGCGGCCCTGGGTGGGATGAGATGTTCACAGACATGTCTGAAATCGTACGCCCTAGTAGAGATGGAATACACGGAAGAGAATTGATTAGCACTGCAGTTGATATTGGTTCTAAGCCTATGAGTTTGAAATTTGACGGCGATGGGAACCTTGTCAGTGAAGGGCCAAAGATGATTTCCATCCAAGTACCATTTGTTTTCGATGCCCCCCCAAGCAAGATCCTATCACCTAGATTAGCATCAATATGGATGAAAGCCGCAGAAGAAATCGATACTTTGGTAATGCTACCTGCAAATCTAGTATCATCGAATAATCTTGCAAGCAGATGTGTGGTCCCTATTATTCCTTCAGCAGATGCTGCAAGTGCTAAATCATTCAAATCAGGCACCAGAATGGTAGAATTAGATACTTGGGACTCAGAGTCCTTCACAACTGCTTGTTCAGCTAACCCTGATCTGATTGTAGGTGTGCGCCTTCCATTCGCTCCCGGATGGCAGCAGAAACTAGAAGAAATGATTGAAGCAGAGGTTTCAGTAATCCATTTCATAGCCGACAATCACGGTAAGGGAGATGATGGCAGATTCATCATGGATATGATACTGGAAGCCCATAAAATGCTAATTGCGGCTGGGTTGCGTGACAAAATCACTCTGCTTAACAGTGGTGGAGTAGTTGCAGCCGACCATTTGCCAAAAGCAATAATTTGCGGACTAGATGCTGTTTGTCTAGACCTACCTCTCCTTGTTGCAATGCAAGCTAGACTCAGCGGCGACCTTTCAAGCAGGGACAATTATCGTGCTAAATTGCCTCGGAAATTCAAAGATACCTGGGCCACTCAACGTATCGTTAACCTCTCCTGTTCATGGAGAGATCAGATGCTAGAAATCCTTGGAGCAATGGGGATTCGAGAAGTCCGTAGACTAAGAGGCGAAGTCGGGCGCGCCATGTGGTGTTCTCAACTAGAGAAAGAAGCATTCGCCGACATTGAAGGTTTCACCGGAGGCGATGAATAATGGCAATGAGCAAGGAACACGTAAAGCCGAGTTTGGAACTTATAGACAAAACCACTCATCTAATGCATGACGGAATGGATGCACGTGCATTTGGCGATTTTGAAATCCCTCCAGCCTTGGGTGATGCGCGGTGGACTGATGAGTTGATACTTTCAACTTGGCACATGAGTGCTACTGGGAAGGTCCCTGAACATCTCAACTACAAAACGGGAAATAGTGATGGTGGATTTGACAGACTAGATTTCAAATTCCTACCTGAAACCGAATGGTTGGGCCAAGATGAAGAAATTGATACTAGCATCCCTCTTAATAGAAGAGGCGATGAAAGAGCAAAATTGAGGCCACCTATTCCAATTTATGGCGGAGGGATGTCATACGGTTCAGTATCAGTAAATGTCATGCTAGCTAGAGCACATAATGCCCAAAAATGGAAGACTTACATGTCAACTGGTGAGGGCGGGTACCCTGAACAGTTGTACGATTTCAAAGACCATGTCATCACGCAAGTTGCAACCGGTTACTTTGGAGTTGAAGAGAAATCCATCCAAGCAGCACCAATTGTAGAATTCAAATATGCTCAAGGAGCAAAGCCTGGTCTAGGTGGCCATTTACTAGCCACTAAGGCAGGTGAAGAGGTTGCTAAGATGAGGGGCAGTGTTCCTTTCGTTAGTTTGTTCAGCCCATTCCCATTCCACTCGACCTACTCTGTTGAAGATCACTCAAAACATATTGATTGGATTCAGACAGTGAATCCTGATGCATTGATTTCTGTCAAAGTTTCTACACCTCACGATGTAGACATGGTTGCAGTTGGTTCACATTATGCAGGGGCGCATATCATCCATCTTGATGGAGGATTTGGCGGCACTGGAGCTGCACCAGAAATTGCAAAGAAAAATATCGCTATGCCTATTGAATTAGCAATACCCAAGGTTCACAAATTCCTACTCAAAGAAGGAATCCGTGAGAAAGTTACACTAATTGCAAGTGGTGGCATCAGGACTGCAGATGATATTGCAAAGGCAATTTCCCTGGGTGCTGATGGAGTAGTATTGGGGACTAGCGATTTAGTTGCCATGGGCTGTACTCGGTGCTCTAACTGTGAAGGTGGACCATCTGGAAGAGGTTGCCCTTGGGGGCTTACTACTACGGATATCGAACTTCAAGAATGGATACAGCAAGAAT
>PVBE010221179.1_pt1 | contig 20717 bp, 14 predicted proteins | sample 1631181 | NCBI WGS metagenome assembly PVBE01 (sample SAMN08397723, study PRJNA350692) | Marine metagenome, whole genome shotgun sequencing project. | isolation source: water | place: Pacific Ocean | collected 2012-04 | reverse complement strand
TCTCACCATCGCCGACCGGGCCACGCTGGGCAACATGTCCCCCGAGTACGGAGCGACGATCGCGATCTTCCCGATCGACGCACTGACCCTGGACTACCTGCGGTTGACCGCCCGAGACGCCCGACGCGTGGACCTCGTCGAGCGCTACGCCAAGGCCCAAGGGCTGTTCCACACCGAGGCTTCTCCGGAGGCTCGCTACACGACGACCGTCGAGTTCGACCTGACGATCGTGGAGCCGAGCCTGGCGGGGCCCAAACGGCCACAGGACCGAGTTCCCCTGGCCCAAGCGAAGCAGCGCTTCGACGACGTGCTCGGCGCGATGACGGAATCCTTGCCCGGCGGAGCGCAGCGGACCCGGCCGCCGGCCGGGGGTGGAGTCCAGGCGGTCCCGGAGGCCGACGGTTCGAGCGTCGCCGTGGTCGAGGCCGTGGAGGGGGCAGCGGCTGGGTTAGATCACGGTGCGGTGGTCGTCGCTGCGATCACCAGCTGCACCAACACGTCCAACCCGAGCGTGATGATCGCCGCGGGCCTGGTGGCCAAGAAAGCGGTGGAGCGGGGACTCCAGACGCGCCCGTGGGTGAAGACCAGCTTGGCTCCCGGCTCGCAGGTCGTGACGGCCTACCTCGAGAAGGCGGGTCTCACCGAGTATCTCTCCGAGCTGGGCTTCAACCTCGTTGGATACGGGTGCACGACCTGCATCGGCAACAGCGGACCGTTGCCCGAGCAGGTGTCACAGGCCGTGCGAGAGCGGAACCTCGTGGTCACGTCGGTGCTGAGTGGGAACCGGAACTTCGAGGGCCGGATCCAGCCGCAGGTGAGGGCGAACTACCTGGCCTCGCCTCCCTTGGTCGTGGCCTACGCCCTGGCGGGCACGATGCGGATCGACCTGACGTCGGAGCCGCTCGGCCAGGGCCGTGACGGCCAGCCGGTCTTCTTGCACGACCTCTGGCCGTCCGGGCGCGAGGTGCAGGACACCTTGCTGAGCGCCGTTCAGCAGGACATGTTTCGGGATCGCTACGCGGCCGTGTTCGATGGGGACGAGCGCTGGGGGGCGCTGTCGGCGCCCGAGGGTGAGCGCTTCGCGTGGGCTCCGGCCTCGGCCTACGTGCGCCACCCGCCGTTCTTCGAGGGCATGGAGATGACGCCGCCTCCCTTAACCGACATTCGTGGCGCCCGCGTCCTGGCCGTTCTCGGTGACAGCGTGACGACCGACCACATCTCGCCGGCCGGCTCGATTCCCGCGGACAGCCCGGCGGGTGCCTACCTCATCGCGCATGGTGTGGATCCGCGGGATTTCAACTCCTACGGGGCCCGTCGCGGGAACCACGAGGTCATGATGCGGGGGACGTTCGGCAACATTCGCCTGCGCAATCGGCTGGCGCCCGGGACCGAGGGTGGCTGGACCACGTATCTGCCCGGGGCCGAGGTCTTGACGATCTACGACGCGGCGATGCGCTATCAGGAGGCGGGCGTGCCCCTCGTCGTGCTGTCCGGCAAGGAGTACGGCTCGGGGTCTTCACGCGATTGGGCCGCCAAGGGCACCCGCCTGCTCGGTGTGCGGGCCGTGATCGCTGAGAGCTTCGAGCGGATCCACCGGAGCAACCTCGTCAACATGGGCGTGCTGGCGCTGCAGTTCAAGCCGGGTGAGAACGCCGAGCGCCTCGACCTCAAGGGCCACGAGCGGCTCGATATCCTGGGCGTCGCGGAGGGGCTGGAACCGCGGGCGGACCTGATGGTGAAGGCCGTCGACGAGGAAGGCCGGAGTCGGGAGTTCGCCACCACGGTGCGCATCGACACGCCCGAGGAGCTCACCGCGTTCCGGCACGGTGGCATCCTCCAATACGTCTTGCGGCAGCTCGTCGAACGAGGCTAGTCGTTGCGGGCCGTCAAGAGCGCCCAGCCGATCCGACATGTTGACCGTCATGGAGCTCAAGGCGCAGGCGGCGCGCCTCGGGTTCGATCTGTGTGGCGTCGCTCCGGCTGCTGGCTTCCCCGAGCTCCGGTTCCTCCGCGAGTGGATCGACCGGGGCTACGCCGGGGAGATGGGCTACATGGGTCGGACCGCCGACCGCCGGGCGGACGTCCGCGCCGTTCTGCCGTCGGCGCGCTCGGTCATCGTGACGGGCACCGTCTACAACACCGATCGCGCGTACTCGACCGAACAGGCGGACTCGGCAACCGCACAGGTGTCACGCTACGCCTGGGGAGACGACTATCACGAGGTGCTCGATGCCCGTCTCGACGCGCTGCTCGGCTGGATGCGGGACTGCGCCGGGGCGCCGTTCGAGGCGCGCACCTATGTCGACACTGGCCCCGTGCAGGAGCGCGTCTACGCTCAGCACGCCGGCCTCGGCTGGATCGGCAAGAACACCTGCCTGATCAACGACCGACTCGGCTCGTGGGTGTTCCTGTCGGAGATCATCTGCAGCCTCCCGATCGAGCCCGACCCGCCGGCCCTCGACCAGTGCGGGACCTGCACGCTGTGCCTGGAGGCCTGTCCCACGGATGCGCTGGTCGCCCCTTGGGTCCTCGACTCGACACGCTGCCTGTCCTATCTGACGATCGAGCTGAAGGCGGAGGTGCCCGTCCCGATGCGCGCGGCCCTTGGCGCGCACGTCTACGGGTGTGATATCTGCCAGGACGTCTGCCCGTGGAACGGCGCCGCGACCCTCTCGCCGGCACCCGAGTGGCAGCCGCGGCCGGCCTTTGACCAGCCGTCGCTGGTCAGCCTGTGGCAGCGGTCCGATGCCGATCTACGGCAGCAGCTGAAGGGGAGCGCGATGCGGCGGGCCGGCGCGCGCCGATTGCGACGCAACCTGGCGGTCGCGCTGGGCAACAGCGGGGATCCACGGGCGGTCGATGCGCTCGAAACGACGTCGGCCGACCACGCGATGGTTTCGGACCCTCTCGTGGCCGAGCACGTGCGCTGGGCCCGTGCACGTCTGCGTGCGCCGCAACGATCGACGGCGGCCAGCCGTCGGCCCTCGGCGTCGTCGTGATCCGCGAGGGACGGACCACGGCTGCGAGTACGACCTTGCTTGTCAGATTGACCAGAAGTCGTGCGAACCCGCGTCCGCTACGCAAACCGTGAGGCGGCCAGCCGGTGCGGCCCGCGCGAGATACGAACGGTGCGCTCGCGGCACGCCACTGTATTAGAATGGGTAGGTCTACGACCATGACCGAACCCGCGCAGCCGAGCACGCTGGCACCGACGCTGCTCTTGTCGATGCCCCAGCTGAACGACCCGAACTTCAAGCAGACGGTCGTGCTGCTGTGTGAACACAGCCCGGGCGGGGCCTTCGGCCTGGTGCTCAACCGACCGACTGGGACGCCCGCCTCACAGGCCGTCCAGCTCGACGAGCCGCTGGGCCGTGAGAGCGACCTGCAGCTCTGGGTGGGTGGTCCGGTCGAGCCGCAACGGGGTTGGATTCTGGTCGGTGACCCACCCGGCGACGCCGAGTCGGTGCGCGTGTGCGATGGCCTGTACCTCTCGACCTCGCCGATGCTTCTGCAGCGGTTGCTGAAGTCTCCCGAGGGCACCGTCCGTGCACGTCTGCTCACCGGCTATGCGGGCTGGGCGCCCGGTCAACTCGATGAAGAGCTGGCGGCGTCGGCCTGGCTCATCGCCGAGGTCGACACCGAGCTGATCTTCGAGACCGATGCCGGCCTGATGTGGGAGGCGGCCCTGCGGCGCCTCGGTGCCGATCCCGCGCTGCTCCAGATGAGCCACGGCGTCCACTGAGGGTCGTCGGTCGAGGTCTTTCCGGACACCGCATGTCTCGCGGCGACCGTACACGTCGTAGTCGAATGAGCGCCACGGTCGTCGCCGCACTCGGCCTCCTCGTCTGGACCGTTCCGTCCAGGGGTGCACCGCAGGACGACGGGGCCCCCCTCGATCGGGCCTTCGCAACCTACTGGAAAGCCGATCGGGGGTCCGCGTCGCTCGCCGCCGACGCAATCCTCGAGCTCGACCCGGCCTTCGATGCGGTGTGGCGCCGCCTCGAGGAGGGACGTCCCTACGACGCGGCGATGCCGACGGGCACCGTGACGGGGCGCAACGTCACGACCGACGGCATGGTCCACCACTACACGCTTGTGGTGCCCGAGGATTACGATCCCTCGACGCCCTACCCGGTCCGTGTGCACCTCCACGGCGGGATCGGCACGGAGCGGAAGGATCGGGGCGCCCGAATCGATCCGGAACGGATCGAGCCCGGCTACATCTACGTCTTCCCCTCCGGCTGGCGCCGCGCGCAGTGGTGGCACGCCAACCAGATCGAGAACGTGGGAGCGATCCTCGATCGGCTCGGCCACACGTACAACGTCGACGAGAACCGCGTCCATCTGTCCGGCACGTCGGATGGCGGCTCGGGGGTGTTCTTCATGGCCTCGCGGACGACCACACGCTGGGCGTCGTGTCTGTCGTTCATCGGCCACGTCGCGGTCGCCGCCAATCCCCGCATGGGAACAGACGGCAACTTGTTCGTTGGCAACCTGACGAACAAGCCGTTCTTCGTGCTCAACGGCGGTGCAGATCGTCTGTATCCCGCCGCGGGTGTCGTGCCGTACATCGACGGCCTGCGCCAAGCCGGTGTGACGGTACAGTTCCGCACCGAAGCCGACTATGAGCACAACCTCAGGTGGTGGCCGCGTGAGCGCGAGACGATCGAGGGCTTCGTGCACGGGCACGTGCGCGATCCGTTGCCGGACCGGCTCTCGTGGGAGGTCGACCGCACCGATCGCCACAATCGCGCCCACTGGGTCGTCGTCGAGGCGCTCGGCGCGACGACCGACGAGCCTCCGGCCTCGCGCGCGATGTTCCGCCGAACCCGGCCGTCCGGTCGTGTCGATCTAGTCAGGACCGGCAACACGATCCAGGCCAGCAGCTGGGGCGTGAGGCGGTTTCGGCTGCTGCTCTCGCCGGCGGAGCTCGACTTCGATCGGCCCGTGAGGGTCATCACGAACGGCGCGGTGTCGTTCGAGGGCCGGGTCGAGCCCGACGTCGAGACGTTGCTCCGGTGGGCGGCACGCGACAACGATCGGCAGCTGCTGTTCGGGGCCGAGCTGGTGGTCGACGTCGCATCCGACGGGGAGGACGGAAGCACGGGCGGCTTGGGCACGGCCAGGTGACGGCCCGGGATACGGGGATGCCCGTCGTCCCAGAGTGCTTCAAGGTCGAGGTGCCCGAGGAGCTCGCCGTCTCGGCGCTGTCCTATTCGGCCCCGGGTGGCCCGGCGCGTCTCGGCGTTACGCTGCTCCTGGCGCACGGTGCCGGGGCCGGTCAGACCAGCGGCTTCATGGTGGCCTTTGCGAGCGGTCTGGCCGCGCGCGGCATCGACGTCGTCACGTTCAATTTCTCCTACACGGAGCGCGGCCGTCGGATCCCGGACCCTCCCCGACGCCTCGAGGCCTGCTATCGGGCCGCGCTGGCGTCGACGCGCGCGCGCGCCGGCAACCGCGACTCCCCCGTGGCCATCGGCGGGAAGTCGCTGGGTGGACGCATCGCCTCACACCTGGCCGTCGCGACAGAGCTGGAGGATCTGGTCGGACTGGTCTGCCTCGGCTATCCGCTCCATCCGCCGGGCAGACCCGAGAAGCGTCGCGTGGCACACCTGCCCGACATCCGGGTGCCCATGCTGGTGGTTCAGGGTACCCGGGACACCTTCGGGACGCCGGACGAGCTGCGTCCGTGGCTGGCGCCGCTCGGTCGCGCCGTCACCCTCCACGAGGTCGCCGGGGGGGATCACTCGTTCAAGGTCCCGAAGCGGGGACCCGTCCTGCAGTCGGACGTGTACGACCACGCGCAGGACGCCGTGGCCGGCTGGCTCCACCGGCAGATCGCCCGGCCCCGGCCCTAGCCCGCATGATTCGCGAAGCACTTCCCGGGCGGGGCATTCCGTCTGGCGGCCATGCGCACGCGGCGAGGTCGGCTACACTGGTTCGATGGCGATCCGCCTGGTCGCGCTCGATATCGATGGCACTCTTCTCGATAGCCGGGGCTCGATCCCCGAGGCCAACCGTCGTGCGGTGGCCGAAGCCCTCGACCGTGGGATCGAGGTGGTCCTGGTGACCGGCCGCCGATTCGACTTCGCTCGTCCCGTCGTCGAGACCCTGCCGGGTCCGCTCACGTTCATCACGACAAACGGCGCGCTGGTGCGCACCCGCGACGGCGTCACGCTGCGGCGCCGGTTGCTCGAGAAAGAGACGGCGCGACAGGTGCTCGAAGGCACGGCAGCGTTCCGGCACACGACCGCCGTGGTCTTCGACCGGCCGGACCGCAACCAGGTAGTCTACGAGCGGATCGACTGGAACGACCCGAAGCGGGGTGGCTATTTCGAAGCACAACGACGCTACCTGGCCGAGGTCGATCCCCTCGAGGAGTCGCTCACCGAGGACCCCCTGCAGGTGATGTTCACCGGCGGCTTCGAGGAGATGCGGGCGGTGCTGGCTCTCCTCGAGGAACTGGTGTGCGCTGAGCAGTGCGTCGTCACGTCAATCGAGTACGAGGCCAGGGACTTCTCCCTCGTGGACGTGATGGGGGCGGGGTGCTCGAAAGGCAGCGCGCTCGCGGACGTGTCTCGCGCGCTGGGGATCCGGCGCGAGGAGATTCTGGCGATCGGAGACAACCTGAACGACGTCGCGATGCTGGAGTATGCTGGTGTTGCCGTGGTCATGGGTAACGCGGTGGACGAGCTGAAGACGCTCGGCTGGCCGGTCACCCGGTCGAACGACGAGTCCGGGGTGGCCACCGCGATCGAAACCTTCGCGTTTGGGCTCTAGCCCGCATTATTCATGAACCCACGGCTGCAACGACGAATCTTCGGTAACATCAAGCGTCCTCGCGTCTCGCGTCCTCGACGGACTGTCGTGTCCGCCTCCGGGCGCGAACCGCTGCGGGTGCTCGATTTTCCTCGAACCTTCGCCGTTTCGCTTCGCGCGTTCATGAACAATGCGGGCTAGCGCTAGGGTTTCGTATGAAGCGCGGTCGCGAATCAACCTCCGAGGACGCTCTATGCTGAACGCCGTCCTGTCGGCTCCACGCCTCGCACGCCGTCCGCTGTCCGCGTGGGTTTGTGTTGTCGCGATGGGTGTCTCCAGCGCCTGGGGCCAGCCGCTGCCTTACGGCCAGATGGCCGAGCGCATCGTGGCCGCCTTGCAGGTCGAGGCGGGCGAGCGTGTCCTGCTCCGCTACGACCCCGAGACCATGGCCGACCTGCTGCCCGTTCTGCGCGCACGCCTGGCGGCGGCCGGGGCCGAGGTCGAGGTCTTCACCTACGGGCCCGCGCCGGACCTGGAGTCACGACTCACCGACACCGACGTCTTCGTGTGGTTGCCGGCAGGAGCCCGCGCCGAGACGCCAGCCGATCAGCGCGAGGTGCTCGCGCGCTGGCTCGACGCGGGCCGGGGTCGGCAGATCCACTTCCACTGGATCGACGGAACGCGGGACGTCGATGGGCTGCCAGGAGACCACGCCGAGGCCTACGATCACGTCTACGTCGACGCCCTCGGGATCGACCATGCCGCGATGAGCACCGCCATGGAGCGGACCATCGCGACCTTGCGATCGGGCGAGGTCAGGATCACGACGCCGGCCGGCACCGACATTCGATTTCGTGTCGGAGAGCGCCCCTTCAACAAGCAGGATGGTGATGCTTCGCGTGCCCGGATGGCCACGGCCCGGATTCGCATCGATCGGGAGATCGAGCTACCGGCCGGGGTTCTGCGCGTGGCCCCCATCGAGACGTCCGTGGCGGGTGTGATCGTGTTGCCCGCGGCGCGATTCGGGTCCGAGCACGCGACCCAGGTCAGGCTCGAGTTCGAGCGGGGGGCCGTCATCGGATCCGGGGCCGAGACGAGCGTGGCGGCCGTGCGGACGTTCCTGGAGTCGGCGCCAGGGGCCAGACGCTTCCGAGAGTTCGCGCTCGGGTTCAATCCGAAGCTCGTCGTTCCGGATGGACACGACCTGCTGCCGTACTACGGGTACGGCGCCGGAGTCGTTCGGCTCAGCCTGGGTGACAACGCCGAGCTGGGCGGTCTGGTCCGCGGCGGGGGCGTCCGATGGTTGTTCTTTCCTGATGCCACGGTGACGGTCGGAGACGAGACGGTCGTCGATGGCGGTCGCCTCGTCGGCGCGGCGGAGCCGTGAAGGGAACGACGGTCCTGGCGCTCATCGGCTTGGTGTTGGGTGAGGGGCTTCTCGGTCAGGAGGCACCTTCCTTCTACACGACCTCCCTCGCGCTCGATGAGATGCAAGGCAAGCAGGCGATCCTCGAGACCGAGCAGGGAATGATCATCGTGGACTTGCTGCCCGAGGTCGCGCCCAACCACGTGGGCTACTTCATCGAGAACGCCGAGGGTGGCGCCTACGAGGGCACGACCTTCCACCAGGTCATCAGGCACGGCGTGATTCTGGGTGGGGATCCGCTCAGCAAGGATCCTGAGCAGCGTGAGCGATACGGGACTGGCGGTCTCGGCGTGTTGCAGTCGGAGGTGAGCGACGAGAAGCACACGCGCGGCGCGGTCTCGGCGGTCCTCGTGCCGGGACAGCCCGACAGCGCCGGCGCGCAGTTCTTCATCACCATCGCGGACCAGCCGGCGCTCGACGGTAAGCACACGGTGTTCGGCAGGGTCGTCGAAGGCATCCGGGCCGCTGAGAAGATCTCGGAAGCCGCGGTCGACACGTCCGGGAAGGCGGTCGACCGTCTCGAGATTCGTTCCGTGACGATCCGCGACCGTCCACCCCCCGAGCCCGTGCCTTTCGTGACCGAGACCGTCGAGGAGCTCGCGTCGTACCACGCGGTGCTGGAGACCAGCCTCGGCGAGATCACGATCGCCCTGCGACCGGATCTCGCGCCCGAGCACGTTCGCAACTTCCTGCGCCTGGCCCAGGTGGGCGTCTACGACGGCACCGCCTTCCACCGGGTCGTGCCCGGCTTCGTGATCCAGGGTGGATTCCTGCCGTCGCGCCTCGATCCGCTCGGCGAGTCGCAGGAACGGCACGTCCACGAGCTCCAGCCAGAGTTCACCGACACGCCCCACGAGAAGGGCACGGTGTCCATGGCCCGCGGCGACGACCCTGCGAGCGCCACCACCTCGTTCTTCATCTGCACCGCGCGGGCACGCGCCCTCGACGGCGAGTACAGTGTCTTCGGCAGCGTGGTCGGAGGGACGGAGGTGGTCGAGGCGATCGAGGCGGTACCCACCGAGGGCGAGCAGCCGGTGGAGCGTGTGGAGGTGAGGCGGGTTCGGTTGGAGCCGGGAGCCCCCTGATCGCGCTCGGCGGGCCGACGATGCTTCCCCGACGACGGGGTGCGCCGCTGCCTCGGTCCCGAGCGACCGCTGCACGAGCTACCGCGCTACTGGGGGACCGCCCGGAGCTGGGGATTGAACCGGATCACCTCGCCGGGGCGAGCGCCCGTGACGCGCTCATCGTCGATGACCAGCTGCCCCCGTACGATGACGTGATCGAAGCCCACCGCGTAGGACAAGGGGTCGGTGAAGGTGGCGGTGTCCGCGACCGTCTCCGGGTCGAACACCACGAGATCGGCGATCTGGTCCGGCTCGATAGTGCCCCGACGGTCCAGTCCCAGGATGTCGGCCGGGAGGGCGGCCAGACCGTAGATCGCCTCTTCTAGCGAGATGACCTGTTCCTCACGGACGTACTTCGCGAGGATGCGAGGAAACGCTCCGAACGCGCGCGGATGCGAGCTCGCGACCGCGTTGGGGTTCGTGGGCGCCGCGTCGTTGTCGAAGCAGACGAAGTCAGCACGCATGGCCAGGTGCTTCTGGTTCTCATCCATGCTCTTGGGGTTCACGCCGACGCCGCCCGCCTCGACGAGATCGAAGAATGCCTCCCAGGCTTCCACGCCGCGCCGCTCGGCCACGCCCTGCACCGAGAGCCCCACGAAGGCCGGGTCCGTGTCGGGCCCGACACGGGAGATGAGGACGTTGTCCCAGTCGTGTCCGACGTGGCGGTACCAGTTCTCCCAGTCGGACGTGCCCTCGACCTCCTCCCGCAAGGTTCGCCGGATGGCCGGGTCGCCGAGCGTGGCCCGGAACGCCTCCTCCCCCTTGGCGTAGTGCCGCGGGTGCAGGAACGAGCCGAGGCCAATCCCGTTCCTGATGTAGGGGTAGACGTCGGCGGTCAGCTCCGTGCCCTGCTCGCGCGCGGACCGGATGCGGGCGAGCGCCTGTTCCATCAGGGGCCAATTCTCCTGCCCGGCCGCCTTCAGATGATAGATGTGTGCCTTGAGGCCGGCCTCAGTCCCGATCCGGATCACCTCGTCGATCGCTTCGAGCACACCGCTGCTCTCGTTGCGCATGTGTGACACGTAGATCCCGCCATACTGCGCCGCAACCTTGGCCAGCTCGATGATCTCTTCGGTCGACGCGTAGGTTCCCGGCGGGTAGATCAGGGCGGTCGACAGGCCGACCGCGCCGTCCCGCATCGCTTGGTCCACCAGCTGCTTCATCTCCTCGAGCTGCTCCGGCGTCGGGTCGATCTGCTCGTCTCCCAGGACGATGCGGCGCACCTGCGCCGCCCCGACGTTGTGGACCACGTTCAGGGCGACGCCGTTGGCTTCGAGCTGGTCGAAGTACTCGGCGAAGGTTCGCCAGCGCAGGCCACGGGCGGTCGCACGCGTGAGCTCTTCCATGGTGCGGTCGTCCTGAGGGGCCAGCGAGCCTCCCTCGCCGGCCATCATGGTCGTGATGCCCTGGCGCAGCTTGCTCTCGGCGGTGATCGGATCGAGCAGCAGCGGGAGGCTGCTGCCGCCCATCATGTCGATGAAGCCAGGGGTCACCGTGGCCCCCTCCGCGTCGATGATGCGCGCGGCAGTCCGACCCGAGAGGTCGCCGATCTCCGCGATCAGGGACTCTCGGATGCCCACATCGGCTTGGTAGGCTGGCGCCCGAGTGCCATCGATGATCCGGCCGCCTCGAATGATCAGGTCGAACGGCTCGGGCTCCGGTGCGGTGCAGCCTGCCGCGCCCCCGACGACCAGGAGCGTGGCGACTGAGGCCATGACGATGCGCATACGGAAATCCCTCCTGCGTGGGGCGGGCTTGATCATCAACGTGGGCCGACGGCGAGGGTGAGCGACGACGCACCCGCCGGGGACGCGTCGTCGCTCGATCGCCGCGATCAGGACACCTTCGGGTACATCGTTCGGCCGCCCACAACGGTGCGGGCCACCGGGATGTGCTTGATGCGATCGGGATCGACGTCGTGCGGGTCCTGCTCCAGGATCACGAAGTCGGCGTACTTGCCGATGGTGATCGAGCCCTTGACGTCCTCTTCGAACGAGGCGTAGGCGCCGTTGATGGTCCCAACCTTCAGTGCCTCGTCCACCGAAATCTTCTGGTTGCCTCCCCAGACCCTGCCCTCCATGTCCTTGCGGGTCACCATGCTCTGGATGGCCATCAAGGGCTCGAACGGACCCGGCACGTAGTCGGACGCGCCGGCCACCATGATGCCGTAGTCGAGGAACGATCGGTGGGCGAACATCCACTCCATCTTTTCCGGACCGTACTCCACCCACTTGTTGCCGTGGTAGTGGCAGTAGGTCCAGAACGGTGTCGGAATGGCGTTGATCGCCTTGATGCGTTTCAGCAGATCCGGGTTGACCAGCGAACAGTGCTCGAGCCGGTGCCGGCGATCCGGGTGGGGCCACTTCTGCAGGGCCCGCTCGTAGGCATTCAGCACGTACTCGATCGTCCGGTCCCCGTTGGCGTGGATGCCGACCTGGAAATTGTGCTGGTGAGCGTCGTCGACCGCCTCGTAGATCTCGTCCTGGGTCATCGTCAGGATGCCGTGGTCGTCGGTACCGACGTAGGGCGTGCTCATGTACATGGTGCGCCCAGACGCCGATCCGTCGGCGCCGAACTTGACGCCGCCGACCTTGAGCCAGTCATTGCCCAAGCCGGTGTAGACGTTGGCGATCTTGAGGCCCTCGAACATTTCGCCCCTGACCATCATGTACACGCGGCACCGGAGGAGGTTGTCGTGGTACGCGTCCTGGTAGGCCAGGGCGTAGTCGGCCGGACAGCTGGCGTCGTGCACCGAGGTCAGGCCGGCCGCCGTCATCAGCTCGGTGATCAGCGCCACACCCCTGCGCCGGGCGTCCCGGCTCTCCTCCGGCCAGACCCCGACGTCGGTGAACGCCCGTTGCGCGCGCTCCTCGACGAGGCCGGTGAGCTCGCCCGTGTCGTCGTGCTCGAAGCGCCCACCCTTCGGATCGGGAGTGTCCTTCGTGATGCCGCCCATCTTGAGGGCCTTGCTGTTGTACCAGCCGATGTGGCCGCCGCGATGGCTGACCTTGACCGGGTGATCCGGCACGGCCTCGTCCAGGTCCCAGCGGTTGATACGTCGACCCTCCCTGACCTTGGTGTCGTCGTACTTGAACCCGAGCACCCAGTGCTCCGGCGACGGCGTCTCGGCGGCCTTCTCTCTCAACCGATCCTGGATCTCCGGGATGCTCCGCACGTCGAGGTTGGCCTGCAGCAACTCGCGGACACCCCCGCTGGCCGGGTGGCAATGCGCGTCGATGAAGCCGGGCGTGACGGTCATACCTTCGGCATCGATGACCTGGGTTTCCGGGCCGATCACGTTCTTGACGTCATCGTTGCTGCCCACCGCCACGATCCAGCCGCGCTTCACCGCGAGGGCCTCGGCCCGGGGTCGGGCGGGATCCATCGTGTAGATCTTGCCGTTGACCAGCGCCAGGTCCGGTCGCGCGCTGGCCGGCGAGCCGCTGCCCTGCGCCGCGCGTGCGTCACGCGGTCGCAGCCCTGCACCAGCCGCACCCACGACCAGGGCCCCGAGGCCCAGGAACTCACCGCGTGTCATCCTTGGCATTCCCAACCTCCTTCGCTCATGCGCTCATGTCGATGGACCGTCGCGCTGACGCGTCTGACGCCGCACCGTTGATCGTCACCTCGTACTCGAGATAGTAGAGTCCGTCGCCGCCGCGTGCAAGTCGGTGGTCGGTGTCGCTGGGACCCCGGGCCGGTGGAGGGGCGTCCGCAGCACAGTTCAGTGCTCGCCACATGATGGTCTCCACCGTACGCGGCCAGCTCGGACGGGTCACGGGGACGGTCAACTTTGATGGCGAGGACTTGTCCACCCTCTTGGTCAATGCCAGCATCGACACGTCCGAGCTCAGCACGGGCGTCGCGGATCGCGACAAGCACCTGCGCAGCGCCGATTTTCTGGAGGTCGAGAAGTATCCCGCGATCACCTTCCGGTCGAAGGGCGCAACGTCCGCCGGGAGCGGCGCCTTCAAGCTGACCGGTGATCTCACGATCCACGGCGTGACCAAGGAGGTCGTGCTGGACGTCGAGGGCCCGACCCAGCAGATCGTCGATGCCCGGGGCAACGCGCGCATCGGTGCCAGCGGGACCACGAAGATCAGCCGCCAGGACTTCGGTTTGACCTGGAACATGGCGCTGGAGGCAGGAGGCGTCGTGGTGAGCGACGAGGTCGGCATCACGATCGACCTGGAGCTCATGCGCAAGGTCGACACCGAGTAAGGAAAGGGAGCGGGGGCTGGGATTCGCCCCAGCCCCTCGCTCGCGCGGCCGGCGCTCCGCCGTGGGCCGTGGCTTCCCCGCTATAATTCGCCCCATGGCGCCCCAGTTCATCTACACGATGAAGGGCCTCTCGAAGGTCCACCCTCCCGACGCTAAGGTCCTCGACGGTATCTGGCTCTCCTTCCTGCCCGGCGCGAAGATCGGTGTTCTCGGCCTCAACGGCGCGGGCAAGAGCACGTTGCTCAGGATCATGGCCGGCGAGGACCAGGAGTTCCTCGGCGAGGCCTTCCTGGCCGAGGGCATGACCGTCGGCTACCTTCCCCAGGAGCCCGTGCTGGATCCCGCGAAGACCGTCCAGGGCAACGTGGAGGACGGTGTGGCGGAGATCCGGATCCTCCTGGACCGCTACGACGCGATCAACGCTCGCTTCGCCGAGGAGCTGGCACCCGATGAGATGGAGCGAATCCTGGAAGAGCAGGGACAGGTCCAGGATCGCATCGATGCGACGAATGCCTGGGAGCTCGACCACCGGTTGGAGATCGCGATGGATGCGCTCCGGCTGCCCCCGGGCGACGCGGATGTCACGACTCTGTCGGGCGGCGAGCGGCGTCGCGTGGCGTTGTGCCGCCTGCTCCTGCGCTCGCCCGACTTGCTGCTGCTGGACGAGCCCACCAACCATCTGGACGCGGAGTCGGTGGCCTGGCTCGAGCGCTTCCTGCACGAGTATCCCGGAACCGTCGTGGCGGTCACCCATGACCGCTACTTTCTCGACAACGTCGCTGGCTGGATCCTCGAGCTGGATCGGGGGGCCGGGATTCCGTGGAAGGGCAACTACTCGTCCTGGCTCGATCAGAAGCGGTCGCGACTCGAGCAGGAGGAGAAGCAGGAGTCGAAGCGTTGCCGCACGCTGGCGCGGGAGCTCGAGTGGGTGCGGATGTCGCCACGCGCCCGGCAGGCGAAGGGCAAGGCGCGCCTGAATGCCTACGAGACCTTGCTGGCGGAGGACCCACAGGCCCGGATCGCAACCTCGGAGATCTACGTCCCTCCGGGCCCCCGTCTGGGCGACATCGTCGTCGAGACGCGCGGCGTGCGCAAGGGCTACGGCGACGTGCTCCTGATGGACGGTGTCACCTTCACCTTGCCGCCGGGAGGCATCGTGGGCGTCATCGGCCCAAACGGCGCTGGCAAGACGACGTTGTTCCGGATGATCACCGGGCAGGAGCAGCCCGATGCCGGAACCCTTCGATTGGGGGAGACCGTCGAGCTCGGCTACGTCGACCAGTCACGCGACGCTCTCGACCCGGCCAAGAACGTGTGGGAGGAGATCTCCGGGGGGGCCGACGAGCTCCAGATCGGCAAGCGGACGGTCGCGTCACGCGCCTACGTGTCGTGGTTCAACTTCAAGGGACGTGACCAGCAGCGAAGGGTCGGCTCTGTGTCCGTTGGCGAGCGTAACCGCGTGCACCTTGCGAAGCTCCTCAAGGCGGGCTGCAACCTCCTGCTGCTCGACGAGCCGACGAACGACCTGGACGTCGACACGCTCCGGGCTCTCGAGGACGCGCTGCTGGGTTTCGCCGGCTGTGCCGTCATCATCAGTCACGACCGCTGGTTCCTGGACCGGGTCGCGACCCACATGCTCGCCTTCGAGGGCGACAGCACCGTGGTGTGGTTCCAGGGCAACTACCAGGACTACGAGGCGGACCGACGGCGCCGTTTGGGAGCCGATGCCGAGCAGCCGCATCGGATCAAGTACCGGAAGCTCACGCGCTAGCAGAGCGTCCCTTGTAGTATCATCCCCACACGTCAACCCAGGCGACGTGCCGGTGCCCTCGCTCGTCGGCCGCCCGGCGCCGCGCTCGCGTCCGTCATGTCGACCACAGCAAAGGACAGGCTCATGAAATCAGCGCGCATCGCGTGGAGCGTCGTCATTCTCGGGCTGGTTCTCGCGGCCACCGGATCGTCTCTCCGGGCCCAAGGGACCACCCTGCGGCTGAGCGGCCTGCAAGAACCGGTCGAGATCATCAAGGACCGGTGGGGGATCTCGCACATCTACGCGCAGAACGAGCACGACCTGTTCTTCGCCCAGGGCTACAGCGCGGCGCGGGACCGGTTGTTCCAGTTCGAGCTCTGGCGCCGCCAGGCGACGGGCACCGTCGCGGAGATCCTGGGGCCGCGGGAGCTCAAGCGGGACATCGGGACACGGCTCCAGATGTTTCGCGGCGATCTGAAGCGCGAGCTGAATCACTATCATCCCCGTGGCGAGGCCATCATCAATGACTTCGTCGACGGTGTGAACGCCTACATCGACGAGGCGGCGGCGACCCCCGATCAGCTGCCGCTGGAGTTCGGCTTGCTCGGGATCACGCCGCAGAAGTGGACACCCGAGGTGGTGATCTCCCGCCATCAGGGGCTGCTCTCCAACGTCAGGCAGGAGCTGAACTTCGGGCGCGCGGTGGCGGCCATCGGGGCCGAACAGGTTCGGGAGCTGGAGTGGTTCCGGCAGGTCGACCCGATCCTGGAGCTCGATCCGGCGATCGATGGGGCGCTCCTGTCGGCCGACATCCTCGAGCTCTACACCGCCTACCGGGGCACGGTCCAGTTCCAGCCGGAGGATATCGTCGTGGCCGAGGCCCGCAACGACCCCGAGTCGTTCCGGCGGCTGGCTCGGGCCGTGCCGAACGAGTTCGAGCTGACCTCGACGCGTGACGCCATCGGCAGCAACAACTGGGTCGTCCACGGTTCGCGGACGCTGTCCGGCTATCCCCTCATGGTGAACGATCCCCACCGCTCGCAGCAGGCCCCGTCCCTGCGCTACTACGTGCATCTGAACGCCCCAGGCTGGAACGTGATCGGTGGCGGCGAGCCGGAGATCCCCGGCGTGTCCATCGGACACAACGACTACGGGGCCTGGGGGTTGACGGTGTTCGGACAGGACAACGAGGACCTCTACGTCTACGAGACCAATCCGGCGAACTCGAACCAGTACAAGTATCTGGGTAGATGGGAAGACATGGAGGTGATTCCCGACACCATCAACGTCGAGGGACAGGCTCCGGTCGAGGTCGAGCTGAAGTACACGCGACACGGACCGGTGCTCTACGAGGACACGGAGCACCACGTGGCATACGCGCTGCGAGCGGCCTGGCGCGACATCGGCTCCTCTCCCTACCTGGCCAGCCTGCGGATGGACCAGGCGAAGACCTGGGAGGAGTTCCGGGAGGCGTGCGCCTACAGCCGGATTCCGTCCGAGAACTTTGTCTGGGCCGACGTCGACAAGAACATCGGCTACCAAGCGGTCGGCGTCTCGCCGATCCGGCCACACCACAGCGGCCTCGTGCCCGTCCCGGGGGACGGGCGGTACGAGTGGGATGGCTACCTGCCGATCAAGGCGCTTCCCCACGTCAAGAACCCGGAGAAGGGCTTCTTCGGGACGGCGAACAACTTCCTGGTGCTGGGCGAGTACGACTACTGGGAAGCGCTGCACTACACCTGGGGCGACGAGTTCCGCGCGAAGCGGATCGACGAGGTCTTGCGGTCGGGACGGATGCACACGGTCGTCGACATGATGCGGCTGCAGCACGACGAGCTGGCCATCCCGTCGCGCTTGCTGGTGCCGTTCCTGCGTGACCTGCCGATCGACGATGCCAACGTCGAGAAGGCGCGGGACCTGCTCCTCGAGTGGGACTTCGTCCTGGACCGCGATTCCGTGGCGGCGGCGGTCTACGTGTCGTGGGAGCGCCGGCTGCACGATGCCATGTTCGAGCTAGCGGTGCCGGAGGCGGTCAGGCCCTATCTGCGCGGGCTGAACCTGAAGCGGATGATCGACTGGCTGGCGGTGCCCGACGGCCGATTCGGCGACGATCCGGTGGCGGGGCGCGAGGGCATGCTGACCCGTACCCTGGCCCTGGCCGTCGGCGACCTGAACGAGCGCTTCGGACCCGACATGAGCACGTGGCAGTACGGCCAAGAGAAGTTCAAGCACGCGCTGATTCACCATCCGATGACCGCCGCGGTGAGCGAGGAGATCCGACGGAAGATCGACGTGGGGCCGTTGCCACGGGGCGGATATAATCGCACCGTCCACAACACGGGGGGCGGCGACAACAACACCTCGGGTGCCTCGTTCCGTATCATCGCGGACACGGAGGACTGGGACAACTCGGTCGGGACCTCGAATCCGGGACAGTCCGGCGACCCGGACAGTCCGCACTACCGTGACCTGTTCGAGTTGTGGGCGCGCGGGAAGTACTTCCCGGTGTTCTTCACCCGCGAGAAGATCGAATCGGTCGCCGAGGAAACGTTCGTCCTCCAGCCGGCGACCGCCACCTCGGCGAGCCCTCCAGGGCAGTAGGGCTCGTCACCGTCCTGGCCCGCTGGAGCCGACCGTGGTGCGGAGCCGCGGTCGGTTGCCGGGGGCCGCCTCTCTTCGCAGGAGCGATATCGATGCCGAAGCTAACAGTGGAAGGGTTTGCGCCCGTGGAGGTGGTCGAGGGAACGCGCCTGGTGCTCGCGATCGAGCGAGATGCCGGGGCCGACGTCATGCACGCGTGCGGCGGGCGCCCAGACTCGGGACCGGCTCTGGCCCCCACCATCACGCCCGAGCCCGACTGGGTCGCGCGGTAGGGGGTCAGGCGGGTATCGCGGCCGGCCGGTTGCAGTAGCCGAGGAGTTCCCGCGCCTTGATGATGCGGGCCACGGGCTCGGGCACCTCGTTCTCCCAGCCAGGTTCGTCGGCCCTGATCCGTGCCAACACCTTGCGTGAGAAGATCGGCAGGTAGCGCTCGTCGATGTCACGCAGGCCTTCGATCAGCCGGTTCTCGACCAGATAGGCGTGGAGGTGCCGAAGGTGCGGTTCGACGCGGAGGTTGGTGGCAGAGATGAGCGCGCCGCTCTTCACGTCCAGGAGCGGGTGGACGTAGAGCTTCAGGTCGTTCTTGAAGAGGCGTCCAAAGGATTCGAGGATGCCGCCCGACAGATCGGCGTAGTATTTCTCGTTGAAGATCTCTCGCAGCGTCGGTACCCCCATCACGATCCCGATCATCTTCTGCGTGTACCGGAAGAAGTAGGCGGCGAGCCGGTGGTACTCCCCGTAGTTCGAGATCAAGACGGTCTTGTCCAGTGCCCCAAGAATGTCCACGCGATCCAGGAAATCCCGATGGTCGATCCGATCGCCATCGGTGAGGTTCTTGAGGGTCATCTCCATCAGGGTGACCACGTCCTCGCCCGCGACGCGAGGCTCCTGAACGAAGTGGGCCCGCGCGCAGTGCAGCATGTCGATGGTGAGCTTGGTCGCGGGGCGGAAGCTGCCACGCTCGACCAGGATGCACTTCTTGCGCAAGACGTCGGCGGGCGGCGCGACCTTGCCGTCGGCCGTGAAGAGGGCCGCGTGGGTGAGGCCGTGCTGGACGAGGGCGAGCGCCATCAGGCGATTGTCGACCGTGTCGAACGCGGGGCCGGAGAACTCGATCATGTCGACCTCGACGGGCTCGGCGGCGAAGTTGTCGACGAGCGAGGCGATCAGCGCCTGGGGGTTGGCGTGCAGGTAGAGCGCGCCGTACACCAGGTTCACCCCGAGGATCCCGAGCGCCTCCTGCTCGAGTAGCGCCTCCCGATGCGAGAGCCGAACGTGAATCGTGATCTCGGAAGGCGGTGCCCCGGGCTCGGTCTGGAAGCGAATGCCCAGCCACCCCTGGGCGTTGCCCTTTCGGGAGTAGCTGCTCACACTACAGGTGTTGGCGAAGGCGAAGAAGTGCGTGGTCGGGCCGCGCTTGGCGTCCAGCCGGTCGACCAGGAGGCCGAACTCGCGGCTCAGCATGGTCGCGAGGCGTTCGCGGCTGACGTAGCGCTCACAATTGCCGTAGATGGCGTCGCTGAAGGTCATGTCGTAAGCCGACATGGCCTTGGCCATCGTGCCGGCGGCGCCGCCGACTCGGAAGAACCAGCGAGCGGTCTCCTGGCCTGCGCCGATCTCGGCGAAGGTGCCGTACAGGCTCTGGTCCAGGTTGATCCGCAACGCCCGCTGGTGTGGGTCGAGGATTTCGACTTCCATGGGCCCCCCTCGGGGCAAGGCGAGCCCGCCCCCCGGCCCGTCCCGGCGGGCCGCTAGCAGGCTAATCGGCCCCTGGGCGCGAGTCTTCAGCCGAGGACCGACGCGCAGGCAGCCCGCGCGCCGTCGAGGCTGCGGGCCCGGCGGGGGCTGGACGGCCGCCGTCGAAACGCCGATGAAAAGAGGGGGGCCGCGGGTGGGCACCGGCCAGGAGGCCGGCCCGGCTCCCACTATGGCATAATAAAGGCGAAGGGAGTAACGAGCGAAGACATCCCCTCGGGCGGCAGCGGCCCCGTAGCCCAACCCTCCCAGTTCCCGTCCCACGGTCCGACGTCTTTCACGCTCGCCACGAAATTGAAATCTGATACCAATCGATCCGCATCTTCAAGCCGGCCCCGGCGTCGGCGCCGATCGGCCGTCCGTCCCCCCGAGGCCGCTCATCGGCGCCCGACGAACGGCGGCCGACCGTCGCCCCCGGTTCGAGGGCTGGCGTTCGAGCCCGTCGACATCGACCAGGATCCGGTCGAGTTCGCCAGCCTGGAGCTCGATGCCGCGCTGCAGCTCGGCGTCCAGGACCGAGGATACGTTCGGACGACGCCGGTCCAGAACGCGGTGTTTCCGATCGTACGTGCCGGCGACGACCTCATCGCGAGCGCAGAGACGGGGACCGGTAAGACCGCAGCCTTCCTCCTGCCGTTGATGCACCGGCTCATCCAGGGGGCGACCGAGCCGGGCCACACTCGCGTCCTGGTCCTGGCGCCGACCCGCGAGCTGGCCGTGCAGATCGAGGACGACTTCCAGGGCTTCGCCTACCACACGGCCCTCACCGGGATGGCCGTTTACGGTGGCGTCGCAATGGATCCCCAGGAGCGCGCGCTGCGCGCTGGGGTCGATCTGGTCGTAGCCACCCCGGGTCGCCTGCTCGACCACATGCGCGGCGACGCTCCCGCCTTCGCACGCCTCGAGGCCCTCGTCCTGGACGAGGCAGATCGCATGTTGGACATGGGCTTCTGGCCCGACGTGCGCCGCATCGTGGCGGAGCTGCCGGCGAGCGGTGCAGCGCTCTCGGGTCATCGCCGTCAAACCTTGCTCTTCTCCGCGACCATGCCGGAAGAGGTCATGAGGTTGGCGAGCGAGATCC
>PVBE011749205.1_pt1 | contig 20723 bp, 14 predicted proteins | sample 1631181 | NCBI WGS metagenome assembly PVBE01 (sample SAMN08397723, study PRJNA350692) | Marine metagenome, whole genome shotgun sequencing project. | isolation source: water | place: Pacific Ocean | collected 2012-04 | reverse complement strand
CCTTTGGTTTGGGCTTCGGCTTCGGCGCGGGCCTCGGGGCCGGCTTCGGCGTGGGCCTCGCTGCAGGCCTCGGGGCAGGCTTCGGCCTGGGCCTCGCCGCGGGCCTCGGGGCGGGCTTCGGCCTGGGTCGCGCCGCGGGCCTCGGGGCGGGCTTCGGCTTCACGGCCGGCTTCGGCGCCGGGGCCGGCCTGGCGGCGGGCGCAGGCTTCGGAGCGGGGGTCGGCTCGACCGGCGACGGCGTGGGGCTCACCGGCGGTTCGTGGTGCTCCGGGCGTGTGGCGGGCGCCGGTACGTCGTGCGCCGGCGTCGGGTCGGACGGGGCGCCGGGATCGTTGGCTGCCACCGTGGAGCTATTGTCCGGAGCGTACACCGGCGACATGCGCCGGCCCTTGCCCGCGCCGCCGATGATCAGCAACGTGGCGCCGTAGGCCATGAGCATCACCGTGCCCAGGCCGAACCCGACCATGAAATACCAGCCAGAGCTGGGGCGGGATCGGCGTGGTGGCGGCTTGTTCTGCACGTTGGTCTCTCCCCCGAATGAACGCGGCGCGGGCAAGCTCAGCTCGCCCTCCGTGTCCTTGCGTTTCCTGATACTCGGCGCCGGCCGGGACTCTGTGGACGGCTTCTTCTTCCTTGGACCCGCCGTCCTGGACTTATCTTTGGCGGCCCTGGCCTTGGCCCCTTTTTGGGCCTCGCTGTCCACGGGGAAGGGGGACACCGCCGGCTCGGAGAACGACTCGTACCACTGGTCATCCTTGCCGTCTTCTGGCTCGTCGCCGGGCATCGAAGGCGGCGTGAGCTCGTCTTCGCTGCCCGCGTGCCCCTGGGTTCGACACAGGGGGCAGATGCCGGGTTTCCCCGTGGCAGAGGAGAACGCGGTCCCACATTTGTCACAGATACTGATAGCCATGGCGAGTCCGAATCATAGCATTATTCCGTGAGGATCCTCCCTTTTTTGCACCCCTCGAACCCGTCGCCGAGCCTGCTCTCGGACGGCAGGGCACCTTTGCCGGGCCCCTCCCATGTGGTACTGTTTGTGCACAATTTTGGAAAATTTATAGGCAAAGCCATCTCCGCGGCCCTAATCCCCTTGGTAAGGAGGACCTTGATGCGTACCAATCCCTGGAGATATTTAGTTGGAATAGTTACTCTATCTCTTGTCCTTGCCGCCTGCGGCAGGACGCCGATCCACGGCAGCGGAGACGATCACGACGCTTTTGTTCGGCCCCCGGTGCCGGACACGCTCACCCCGCCCCCGGACGGGCTGACGTTGCCAGACAGCATCTATCCTCCACCTCCGCCGCCCCCGGATGGCGGACCGCCTCCACCCCCGCCCACGGACATCGGCCCGTGGCCCTGGGACACCAAGCCCCCGCCGCCACCCAAGGACATCGGCCCGTTGCCGTGGGACACCAAGCCCCCGCCAACGGATATCACGCCGCCGCCGCCCAAGGACATCGGTCCCTGCAAGGCCACCTGCACCCAGATGTGCCAGGTGCTCATCGCCTGCGGCCTGATCAAGAAGAGCTACAACCAGTGCGTCTACGAGTGCAACGGTTGGCCCTCGACGCAGAAGAGCTGCCTCAACAAGATGATCTGCGGCGGCGTGTCATCCTGCATCACCATCGGCACCTGCCTGGCCCCGGCCACGCTGCCCGACCTGACGATCAAGAGCTTCACCGCCGCGGTGAAGGGCTCCACCGTCAGCTACAAGGTGCAGGTCTGCAACACCGGCAAGGCCAAGGCCAACGCCTTCTATCTCGACCTCTACTACAACCGGCAGGTCGCGCCGGGCGCCAAGAACTACGGCAACAAGTATGTGCAGATCAAGGGCGGCCTCGCCGCCGGCGCCTGCACGGTCCATACCTTTACCCGGCACAACACGCCCAAGGGCACCTACGCCAGCTGGGCCCAGGTGGACACCGACGGCTACGTCAAGGAGTCCAACGAGAAGAACAACGTCAAGGGGCCGGTTAAGGTCTCGGTGGGCGGGACACCGCCGCCGGTGAAGAAGGCCGACCTGACGATCAAGAGCCTGGACGTTTCGGTCTGGGGTACCTACGTCGCCACGGTGCGCTACCGCTTCAACATTTGCAACAACGGCGCCGTGGCCTCCACGGCCACCTCGGTGCACGTGTACTACAACCGCAAGAGCGCGCCGACGAAGGGCCAGAAGGGCAACAAGTCCACCACGGTGCCCGCGATCAAGGCCGGCAACTGCGTCATCCGCGACATCACCCGCACCTGGGTGCAGAAGGGCACCTACATCTCGTGGGGCTACGTCGATCCGGATAACAAGGTGGCCGAGTCCAACGAGAACAACAACGTCACCGGCCCCAAGACCGTCTCGGTCAACACCACCACCCCGGGCGCGGACCTCAAGATCACCGGGTTCTCCTACCAGAACTACGCCTACAACACGGTGATGTACGTCATCAAGGTCTGTAACGTGGGCAAGGGCAACGCGGCCAACAGCCAGCTGACGTTGTACTACAACCTCAAGAGCGCCCCCAAGCAGGGCCAAAACGGCAACCGCACCATCACCGTGCCGGGGCTGCAGGCCGGTCAGTGCTCCACGCGCTACGCGCCGCGGCCCAACACCCCCTCGGGGACCTACTACTCCTATGCTTACATCGACCCGAAAAACAGCATCAAGGAGACCAACGAGAACAACAACGTCGCCGGTCCGATCAAGGTCGTGGTCAGCTCCAACAACAAGCCGGACCTGCACGTCAAGAGCTTCAAGGCCGCGGTCTCGGGCAAGAACGTCAAGTACACGTTGCAGGTCTGTAACAAGGGCAAGGCTGCGGCCACGCCGTTTCGCACGGACATCTACTACAACCGCAGCTCGGCCCCCAAGGCGGGCCAGGGTGGCAACACCTTCGTCATCACCGCCACCCTCGGCGCTGGCAGCTGCCGCACCATCAACCGCACGCGCTCCAGCGTGGCCGCGGGAACCTACAAGTCCTGGGCCTTCGTGGACACCGGCCGCTGGGTGGCCGAGTCCAACGAGAACAACAACGTCGGCGGCCCGGTGACCGTGACCCTGCAGCCGCCGCTGTCCCAGTGCATGCAGACCTGCACCTTCGCCATTCAGTGCGGGCTGTTCAAGATCTCCCAGGCGCTGCAGTGCGCCCAGTGGTGCGCGGGGCTGACCACCTCGGCCAAAAAGTGCGTCGACGCCGCGGTAAAGAAGAAGAGCTGCGCGGACCTCAAGAAGTGCAAGCTGCCGCCGCCGCCGCCCCCGCCGCCTCCGCCCGGGGTCTGCGCCGACATCTGCAGCTACCTGGTCAACACCTGCAAGCTGCTGCCGTCCAACCAGTACTGGACCTGCTTCGGCGCCTGTCAGAGCCTGCCGAAGAGCAAGATCACCTGCGCGCAGAATGCCAAGGCGAAGAAGCAGTGCATGCAGACGGTGATGTGTATTCTTTAGCTATTAGCTGTTAGCTATTAGCTATCGAGATGCGTTCGCCACGGCTCCTCCCACCTCTCCTGCTCCTCCTGGCGGCCTGCCCGCCGCCTCCTCTCCAGCCCCATCGCCCTGACCGGGTGACCCTCACCATCCTCTCGACCAACGACCTGCACGGGCAGCTGGTTCCGATCCCGCACAGGCGGTTTTCGGGCACAGCGAAGCCGTTGGTGGGCGGAGCCCGGGCCCTGGCCGCCACCGTGGCCGAGCTCCGGGCGCAGAACCCCCGCGGCACGATCCTGGTGGACGCCGGAGACTTCCTCCAGGGCACGCTGATGTCAGGGCACCACGAAGGGGCGCCGGTGCGGGAGCTGTTCCATCTGCTGGGCCACGACGCGGTGGCCGTGGGCAACCACGAGTTCGACTTCGGTCCGGTGGGGGACGTGATCCCCGAGCTGGGCTCGGGCCACGACAACCAGGGCGCCCTCAAGGCCTGGGCCAAAAAGGCGCGCTTCCCGGTGCTGTCGGCCAACATCACCGACGCCAGGGGCCGCCCGCTGCGCTGGCCCAACGTCAAGCACAGCGCCGTGGTGACCCGCAAGGGCGTGCGGGTGGGGCTCATCGGGCTCACCACCGCTGAGACCCCGCGCACCGCCTTCCCGGCCATGATCGAGGGGCTGCGGTTTCAACCCCTGCTGGCCGCCGCCGAGCGGGAGGCGACCCGGCTGCGAGGTCAAGGCGTCCAGGTGGTGGTGTTGGTGGTTCACGCCGGCGGCGTCTGCCCCACCCGCGACGCCAGGGACTGCACCGGCGAGCTGTTCACGGACCTGCTGGCCAGGCTGAAGCCGGGGCTGGTGGACGTCGTGGTGGCCGGGCACACCCACCAGTGCATCTGGCACCGTCATCGCGGCGTGCTGGTGGCCGAGGCGTGCTCCCACGGCAAGGCCCTGGGCCGCGTGGAGCTCACCGTGGACCGGCGCAGCGGGCGGGTGGTGCCGGGAGCCAGCCGGGCCCTGCCGCCGGTCAACGTCTGCCACCAGGTGGTCGCCGGCACCGGTGACTGCGATCCGCCGCCGACGGGCAAGGGCGGCGCGCTGGCGCCGAACCCGCTGCTGTCGAAGCACGGGAGCCAGGCCGCGGCCGCCGGGCGCATCATCAAAAAGTACCGTAAGGGGATCCGCCACCTGGAGCAGCAGAAGCTGGCCGAGGTGGCCCGCACCATGGGCCACGACCGCTTCGGGTCATCCGAGGTGGCCAGCTACTTCGCCCGGGCCATGCTGGAGGCCGTGCCCGGCGCCGACTTCGCCGTGTTCAACCCCGGCGGCGTGCGCGCCACCCTGCCCGCGGGCGACGTGACCTATCGTCACGTGTTCGAGGCCATGCCCTTCGAAAACCGCGTGGCCTCGGCTCGCCTCACGGGCTCCGAGCTGCGGCGGCTGCTCGAGGTGGGCACGGCGCGGAGCTTCGGCGTCTTCCAGGTGGCGGGCCTGCGCCTGCGGGCGCGCTGCGGTGACCCCGTGCGGCTGGTCTCTGTCACCACCGCCGCGGGCCAGCCCCTGGAGCCGGCCCGGCTGTACACCGTGGTGCTCAGCGACTACCTGCTCACCGGCGGCGACGGGGTGGGGGTGGTGATCCACGCCGTCCCCGCCAGGCGCAAAAAGATCCACGCCGGGCTGCTGATCCGCGAGGTCATCGCCCGCAAGCTGAAGGCCGCCGGCGAGCCGATCAACTCCGCGGCGCGTCCGTTCATCTCCACCACGCACCCGCCGGTGGTGGTCGAAAACGGTCCCTGCGTCAAAAAGCGCAAGAAAAAGCGCCTGCTGTGTCGTTAGACAGCGCACATGCCTTGCGGTTGACGCATGGAAAATCATAACTACGTTATGGACTTTGAAATCCCCGGATGGTAGGCGAAAGAGTCCGGGAACCCATCAAGAATCGCAGAGAGTTATGCCAAAAGACATCGTAAGGCTGCCTGTCATCCCCCTGAGAAACACCGTGCTATTCCCCGGGGTGGTGATGCCCATCGACGTGGGCCGGCCCAAGTCCCTCGCCGTGGCCGAGCTGGTCGGAGGCCCGCAGCAGAAGAAGCTGGCCTTCGTGACCCAGACCCTGGCCGAGATGGAAGACCCTGAAATAACTGACGTCTTCCCCATGGGCGTTGAGGCCGAGGCGCTCAAGGTAATGAAGATTACCTCGTCGCGCTCCACCCTGGTGGCCCGGGGCGAGCGGCGGATGCGGCTGCTCTCCTTCGAGGAGGTGGACAGCGTGCTATGGGGCACCTTCGAGGTGGTGCAGGAGACCGGCCTCGAGGACGTGGAGGCCCAGGGCCTGGCCCTGGCCGTACGCGACTCCAGCAAGCAGCTGATCTCCATCTCGTCGGACATCCCGGACGAGGCGTCCACCCTGCTGGAGCAGGTGCGGGAGCCGGGGCAGCTGGCCGACGTCGCCGCCTCCAACATCGACACCACCCTGGCGGAGAAGATGGAGATCCTCAACCAGGTGGACATCCCCGAGCGGCTGCGCGAGGTGCTGCTGCGCCTGCACCGGGCCCTGGAGGCTCACAAGGTGCGGGAGCACATCGACTCCCACGTGCGGGCCGAGATGGGCAAGCACCAGCGCGAGGCCATGCTGCGCCAGCGCATGCGCGCCATCCAGGAGGAGCTGGGGGACACCGAGGAGGACGATGAGGCGGGTGAGTTCGAGGAGCGAATCCTCGAGGCCAACATGTCGGCCGAGGCCGAGGAGGTGGCCCACAAGCAGCTCATGCGGCTGCGGCAGATCCCGACCCAGTCCCCGGAGTACACGGTCACCCGCACCTACCTGGAGTGGTTGGTGGAGCTGCCCTGGAGCAAGACCACCGAGGACCACCTGGACCTCGAGCGGGCGCGGCGCATCCTCGACGAGGACCACTACGGCCTGCAAAAAGTGAAGAAGCGCATCATCGAGTACCTGGCGGTGCGCAAGCTCAAGCCGGACAAGAAGGGACCGATCCTGTGTTTGGTGGGACCTCCTGGCGTGGGCAAGACCTCCACCGGCCGCAGCGTGGCCCGCGCCCTCGGACGTGAGTTCGTGCGGGCGTCGCTGGGCGGCGTGCGCGACGAGGCCGAGATCCGGGGGCACAGGCGCACCTATGTCGGCGCCCTGCCCGGCCGCATCCTGCAGAGCATCCGGCGGGCGGGCACCCGCAACCCGGTGTTCGTGCTGGATGAGATCGACAAGCTGGGGCACGACTTCCGCGGCGACCCCTCGTCGGCCCTGCTGGAGGTGCTGGACCCCGAGCAGAACAGCGGGTTCTCCGACCACTTCCTCGAGGTGGCCTTCGACCTCTCCCAGGTGCTGTTCTTCGCCACGGCAAACGAGATCGACCCGATCCCGCCGGCGCTCAAGGACCGCCTCGAGATCCTCGAGCTGCCGGGCTACACGCGCAACGAGAAGCTGCACATCGCCAAGCGCCACCTGATCCCGAAGCAGATCGAGGAGCACGGGCTGCAGGATGAGCAGTTTCCGATCCAGGACGAGACGATCCTCAGGATCGCCGACTCTTACACCCGCGAGGCGGGGGTGCGTAACCTGGAGCGGGAGCTGTCGTCCACCATCCGCTCGGTGGCGGTGAAGGTGGCCACCGACACCCCCCTGCCCGAGACCATCGCCGCCGATGACCTGGACGAGATCCTCGGCCCGGTGCAGTACTACCCGGAGACCGCGGAGCGCACCGAGATCCCGGGTGTGGCCACGGGCCTGGCCTGGACCCCCACCGGAGGCGAGATCCTCTTCATCGAGGCCACGCGCATGATGGGCAAGGGCCGGCTGATCCTGTCGGGGCACCTGGGCGACGTGATGAAGGAGTCGGCCCAGGCGGCGCTGACCTACGCCCGGACCCGGGCCGATTCCCTCGGCCTGGATCCGGACTTCTTCGCCAAGTCGGATCTGCACGTCCACGTGCCGGCCGGCGCCATCCGCAAGGACGGCCCCTCGGCGGGCGTCACCATGGTCACGGCCCTGGTCTCCCAGCTCTCCGGCCGCTGCGTGCAGGAGAACATCACCATGACCGGCGAGATCTCCCTTCGCGGCCTGGTGCTCCCCGTGGGCGGGGTCAAGGAGAAGGTGCTCGCCGCCCACCGGGCTGGCCTGAAGAAGGTGTTGCTGCCCGAGCGCAACCGCAAAGACCTGGTGGACATCCCCAAGGAGATCCGCGAGGACCTGGAGATCGTCTTCGTCTCACACGTGGAGCAGGTGCTCGAGCACGCGCTCTGCCCTGACTCGTCCACGCCGGCAAAAAAGCCCGCGCCCGCGGACGCGGGCGACGAGGTACACTCCAGCTTCTAGCTCTGATTAAACCTCGTCGAAGACGAACGGTGACAGGACCTCCTGCCGCTGGCGCACCTGGTTTGGAAAGAGGAACCAGATGATGGCGGCCAGGGTGGAGAGCAGCTCGGTGCTGTCCGGCTCGAAGCAGAAGCCGTCCAGGTGGTTGTCCACGCAGGAGAGGCTCCGGGTGGGGACCACCAGCCGGGAGAAGATGCGGCCGCGGTAGCCGTGATCCCGGGCGAAGGCCAGCACCTGGGCCGCCTGCTGCTTGTCCGTGCGGCCGCAGAGGCGGCTGCTGTAGGTGCGCTCCAGCACCTGGACCATGTCCAGGGGGCGCTTCATGTCCAGGGAGAACCAGATGGTGTGCATGTGCTGGGTCGGGATCAGCACCACGCTGCTGCGCACGGAGATGTCCAGGCCCATGGTGCGGTAGACGTAGTGCGCCTCCCGGGCGTGGTGGGTGCCGAAGCGCTCGACGTCGTGGGGGATGACCTTGGGCGACGGCACGAACCCGCGCTCGAGGCTGATGTCGCTGGAGCGGCGCATGCAGACGAAGCGCGCGCTGTTGACCTGTTCGACGTCGCCGTCAAAGCCGAAGAGCTTGGTCACGTAGGCCAGGGTGTGGCTGTTGCCGCCCGGCACCTGGATGAAGCGATCTTCGCCCGGTATCAGCGTGGAGTCGTTGATCTCGCTGACGTAGAGCTTGCCGAAGCCGAAGTCGGTGCCGCCCACGGCCACGAAGCCGGCTGGATCCTTCATCTCGAGGTACCGCGCCTTGTTGCTGTTGGCGTGGGGTGTGCAATCCACCACCACCCTGGCCCGCTCCAGGGCCTCGTCGGTGTTGTAGGTCGGGGAGTGGCCCTGGCGCACGAACTCCTCTTGCATGTCCCGGTCCACGCACAGCTGGGCTCCGCGCCGGACCAGGCTCTCCACCTTGGCCCGCTCGTAATCCAGCGGGGAGCGCTTGGTGAAGGTCACCTCGTCGATGCCGAACTGCTCGCGGAAGTCGGCCAGCAAACCGATGAGGGGCTCGCCCACGTTTCCGGTGCCAATGATATGAACGATGCGGCTGCTCATTAGTGATTCAATCCTGGTAATTTGGGGTAGAATCCAGACCGGGTATAGTACATACTTTCCCGCCTGGAGGGAAGAACATGGGTTGTGCAAGTCCCACAGAACTATTGATCGTCCTGGCCATCGTGCTGCTGCTATTCGGCGCGTCCCGGCTGCCCCAGCTATTCGGCGCCCTCGGGTCGTCGGTGCGTAACTTCAAGAGCGGACTCTCCGGTGCCGAGAAGGAGGCGCTGGAGGAGAAGGAAAAGGCAGAAGATGCCATCGAGGCTCGCGAGGTGGCGCAGATAGAGTCAGGCGACAAAAAGAAGAAAAAGAAGAAGAAGAAGAAGAAGGCGGAGAAGGAAGAGAAGGAAGAGAAAGAAGAGACGGAAGAGAAAGAAGAAGCCTAAAGCACCGAACGACTAAAACGGACCGAGCCAGGCGAAGTAATTGGAATCACAGGCTAGGAGCGAGGAGGGCACATAGTGGTGCTATGTAACCGACGAGCGACAACGCCTGTGATTTCAAGGGCAAGCCTGGCGACGGGAGGTTAGTTGTTCGGTGCGCTAGCTTCCATCCCCCCGCGTAGCCTTTCCCAGCCTCACCAAATCCACGAGCAAGGACCGTAGCTCTTCCAGGGAGAGCATGCGGCTGCCATCGCAGGGCGCGGCGGCCGGCTCGGGGTGGCACTCCAAAAAGATCGCGTCGGCGCCGGCGGCCACGCCGCAGCGGGCCAGGGTGGCGATATCCTCACGGCGCCTGGCTGCGTGGCCCGCGTCCATCACCACCGGGCAGTCCAGGTCTGCGAGGCGCGGGATGTGGCTCATGTCGCAGACCAGCTGACCGGGGCCCCATGAGCTGCCGCGCTCGGTGAGCAGCACGGCGCCGCCGCCCGCCCGGCGCACCTTGTCCACCGAGCCCGCCGTGGCCTCCACCGTCATGAACTGCCCCTTCTTGATGTTGACCGCCGCGCCGCTGCGCCCCGCCGCCTCCAGCAGGCTGGTCTGACGGCAGAGGAAGGCCGGGATCTGAATCACGTCGAGGACCTGCGCGGCGGCCTCCACCTGGGAGCAGCGGTGCACGTCGGACAGCACGGGAAAACCGTGGCGGGCCTTCAGCCCGGCCAACTCGGCCAGGCCGCGCTCCAGGCCCGGGCCACGATGGGCCGTGGCCTCGGTGCGGTTGTCCTTTTCGAAGGACGACTTGAAGACCAGGGGCAGGCCCAGCTCGCCGCACAGCTGCGCCAGGGCCGCGGCGGTGCGCTCCATCACCGGTCCCGGCTCCACCACGCAGGGGCCGCTGATGAGGGCCAGGGGGTGCCCCGGGCCGATGGTCACGTCGCCGATCTGGACAGCATGCATGGAGCCACGGTACCCCAGGACCCGGTGGATGGTACAGTGTCTCTCTCAACCCCCTGGAGCGAGCAATTGCCCCGTATCGGCCTCGAACCCGAAGAGCGCGACATCGTCCTCAACACCGTGCGTGACCTGGGCAGGGACATCATCACCCCTGAACACACCCTGGCGTGGGATCGGGAGGGGGCGCTGCCCCGGGAGGTGATGCAGACGCTGCTCGGGCCCGACGTGGGGCTGCACCTGCTGTTTCTGCCCGAGCCCTGCGGCGGGGCGGGCGGCGGGGCCAGGGATCTTTGCGCGGTGAGCGAGGCCCTCTCCCGGCTGGACCTGGGCCTGGCCACCACCATGTTGGGCGTGGCGCTGGGCTGCGATCCGTTGCGGGTGGGCGGCACCGAGGAGCAGCAGCGGCGCTGGCTGGGGCAGGTGGCGGACCGGGGCCTGTTGGTGGCCTACGGGGTGACCGAGCCCGAGGCGGGCAGCGACGTGGCCTCCCTGCGGACACGGGCCGAGCCGGTGCGCGACGGTGACCGGGTGGTGGCCTACCGCCTCGACGGCGTCAAGCAGTTCATCACCAACGGCTCGGTGGCCGACCTGTACACCGTCCTGGCGCGGGCGCCGGGCGGGCCCAGCTTCTTCGTGGTACAGCGCGGTACGCCGGGGCTCGGCGCGGGGTCGGCGGAGTCCAAGCACGGCATCCGCTGCAGCGACACGGCCCAGGTCGTCCTCGACGGCGTTGAGGTGCCGGCGGATCAGCTGGTGGGCCTCGAGGAGGGGCGCGGCCTGGCCCAGGCCAACCAGGTGTTCGGCCACACGCGGCTGATGGTGGCCGCCATGGCTTTGGGCGCGGGCCGCGAGACCATGGGCCGGGCCGTGGCCCACGCCGGGGAGCGGACACAGTTCGGCAAGCCGCTGTGCGAGCTGCGAGGGTACGTGGGCAAGCTGCTGCTGCCGCACCTGCTGCGGCTGGAGGCGGCCGGGGCCTATATCGGCCAGACCGCGGCCCGGCTGGACGCCGGCGAGGCGGGCCTGCAGACCGAGGGCGCCGTGGCCAAGCTCCACGCCACCGAGGCAGCCAGCCGCGCCGCGGACGCCGCGGTGCAGGCCCTGGGCGGCTACGGCTACATTCGCGAGTACCTGGTGGAAAAGATCCGCCGCGACGTGCGGGTGACCACGATCTACGAGGGCACCAGCGAGGTGATGCAGAACCTGATCTTCGTCTTCCGCCTGAGGCAGGTGGTCCGGGGCAAGTCGTTCTACCGCGAGATGGCGCAGGGGTACGAGGGGCCGGCCCCCGAGCTGCTGTCGCGCTGCGCGGAGACCCTGGACCAGCTGGTGCTCACGATGCACAGGTTAAAGGTCGGGCGGCGCCAGGACGTGCGGTTCCAGCTGGCGGACCGCATGGTGGAGCTGGAGCACGCCCTGGCCCTGGGCCGAGCGTCGGTGGGCGCGGGGCGCGCCATGAAGGCCGGCTGCCGGGTGCTCGCCGCCCGCACCGCCGCCTCCCTGGCCACCACCGCGGCGCGCCTGCTGGCCGCCTCGGAGCTACGCGACGAGGAGCTCGCGCTGCGCTGTAGGGAGCTGGCGGTGGACGAGCTGCTCGCCACGCGTCACGGGTCCCCGGTTGACGTGGACCTGGCGGCGGCGTGGGCGCTGGAGAGGGCCGTCAGGGCTGGAACCGCAGCCCGATCATCCGATTGACCAGCCGCGCGGCGCAAAACGCCGACGCCGGGTCGCCGCCGCACAGCTCCATGACGTCGAGGCCCACCACTTCGCGGGTCTCGAAGATCAGCCGCAGCAGCTCATTGATCTCCTGCCAGCTGAAGCCCCCCGGCTCGGGCGTGCCGGTGGCGCGGACCAGGGAGAGGTCCAGGGCGTCCACGTCGAAGGTGAGGAAGACCTTCTCCGGCAGCGCCTCGAGGGCCGCTCGCGCGTCGAACCGCCCGGCGCGCAGGTGGTGCATCATGCCCACGGCCAGCCGCTCCTGTTCGATGCGCTCGGCCTCGCGCCGGCACAGGCTGCGCACCCCGAGCTGCACCACGTCGGCGGTGTGTTCGCGGACGCGGGCCATGACGCAGGCGTGGCTGTGTTGCTGCCCCTCGTACTGCTCCCGCAGGTCGGCGTGGGCGTCGAGCTGGACCACGCCCAGATCGGGGTGACGCTCGGCCAGGGCGAGGTATACGCCGTAGCTCAGCGAGTGCTCACCGCCGAGCACCACCGGGAGGCGGCCGCTGGCCAGAACGCGCGCCGTCTCCCGCCGCGCCACCTCCACCGCCCCGGCCGGCTCTTCGGGCATGGCCGGCGGGGGCGCGGTCTCGACGCCGACCTGGCAGGGCTCTCGCTCGAGCTCCTCGTCCCACCACTCCACCTGGGTCGAGGCCTCCAGCAGCGCCGCCGGGCCCGCGGCGGTGCCCCTGCCCCAGCTCACCGTGCCCTCGTAGGGCAACGGCAGCACCGTCACCGCCGGCTCCGCGGGGGCGTCCTCGGCGCGGTGGCGCTCCAGGTCGAGGAACCAGCGGCGGTCGCGGTCTGGCATGGTCCGCGCTTCGGCCGGCTAGCAGTGGGCGGGGTCGGTGTACTCGCCGAACTCCTCGCGGAAGATGTCGCAGATCTCGCCGAGGGTGGCGTGGTTGCGCACCGCCTCGAGGATCGGCACGAAGATGCAGGACTGCTCGTCCCGGGCCGACTCGCGCACGTCGTCGAGGCAGCTCTGCACCCTGGCGGCGTCTCGCCGCTTGCGCACCTCGGCGATGCGCTCGCGCTGGGCCTGCTCCACCTCCAGCTCGATCTTCAGCGTGGGGATCTTGTTCTCCGGGCCGCCCTGGTACTTGTTGATGCCCACGATGGTCCGATCCCCGGTCTCCACCTTGCGCTGGAATTCGTAAGCGCTGCGCGCGATCTCTCGCTGGGGGTACCCCTCCTCCACGGCATGGACGATGCCGCCCATCTCGTCGATGCGGTTGATGTACTCCATGGCCGCGTCGTCCATGCGCTGGGTCAGATCCTCGACGAAGTAGGAGCCGCCCAGCGGGTCCACCACGCCGGCCACGCCGCTCTCGTCGGCGATGATCTGCTGCGTGCGCAGGGCCACCGTGGCTGCCTCCTCGGTGGGCAGCGCGTAGGTCTCGTCGTAGGAGTTGGTGTGCAGCGACTGGGTGCCGCCGAGCACCGCGGCCAGGCCCTGGAGCGTGGTCCGCACGATGTTGTTGTACGGCTGCTGGGCCGTCAGCGACACCCCCGCGGTCTGGGCGTGGGTCCGCAGCAACCAGGTGCGTGGGTCCTTGGCGCCGAAGCGGTCCTTCATCATGCGGGCCCAGATGCGCCGGGCCGCGCGGAACTTGGCGATCTCCTCGAAGAAGTCGTTGTGCACGTCGAAGAAGAAGCTCAGCCGCTTGCCGAAGGTGTCCACGTCGAGGCCCGCGTCCTTGCCGAGCTGCACGTAGGCCAGGCCGTCGGCCAGGGTGAAGGCCAGCTCCTGCACCGCCGTGGCCCCGGCCTCGCGGATGTGGTAGCCGCTGATGCTGATCGTGTTCCACTTGGGCGTGTGCTCGGTGCACCAGGTCAGCATGTCGCGGATCAGCCGCATGGAGGGCAGCACCGGGCTGATCCACTCCTTCTGGGCGATGAACTCCTTGAGGATGTCGGTCTGGGTGGTGCCCCGCAGCAGCCTGGTGTCCACGCCCTGGCGCTCGGCGGCGGCGACATACATCGCCAGCAGGATGATGGCCGGGGCGTTGATGGTCATGGAGGTGCTCACCTGGTCCAGGGGGATGGCCTTGAACAGCCGCTCCATGTCGTCCAGGGTGGCCACCGAGACGCCCTCGCGCCCCACCTCCCCCAGGCAGCGTTCGTGGTCCGGGTCGTAGCCCATGAGCGTGGGCATATCGAAGGCCGTGGAGAGGCCGGTTTGCCCCTGCTCCAGCAGGTAGTGGAACCTCTGGTTGGTCTCCTCCGGCGTACCGAACCCGGCGAACATGCGCATGGTCCAGAGCTTGCCCCGGTACATGTTGGGGTGGATACCCCGGGTATAGGGGTAGGCCCCCGGCTCGCCGATCTCCTCGGCGGCGGGCAGATCCCTGGCCTCGTAGAGCTGCTCCAGCGGCAGGCCGCTCATGGTCTCGTAGACCTTGCCCTCGGTGGCGGTGGTTGGCTTGGTGGGTGATTCGTCCAGTTTGCGCATGGTGACCTCTCTCGCGCCTTTTTGTGCAGCGCAGATGCTACGTTGCCAGGGGCCGAATGGTCAATGCCGGCAGATCAATGGGGGACTCCCTTATTACGAGTCGGTGGAGTTTCTGCTATTTATACTTGATTGATCGGGGCGCCTGCCCCTGGCAAACCATGCGCGAAAAGAGACACACAGTCGAGGACGCCCTGTTGGAGGAGGAGAGCAAGTTCCTCGCCCTGTTGGAGCTGTCAGCCGACGCCGTGGTCATCGCCGATCTGACGGGCGTCATCCTCCAGGCCAACAGGCGCGCCGCCGCCGTCTTCGGCCACGAGAGCCCCGAGACGCTGGTGGGCAACGCCGGGCTGGAGCTTGTGGCCCCCGAGTCCAGGGCGCTGGCCGCGGAGAACATGCGCCTGGCCCGGGAGGAGAATGCCCATCCGCAGGTGACCTACACGCTGCAGCGTCGGGACGGCACCACCTTCGCGGGGGAGATCAGCTCGGCAAACATCACCGACCAGAATGGGCGGCCGGCCATGTTCATCGTCGCCTTCAGGGACATGACCGAGAGCCGCAAGGCGGAGGGCGCCGTGGCGCAGTACCAGGTGTGGCTGCGCCGCATGGCCGCCGACCTGGTGCTGGCCGAAGAGAGGGAGCGGCGGCGCATCGCCTCGGAGCTTCACGACCGCGTGGGCCAGAGCCTGGCCCTCTGCCGGCTGCGGATGTCCTCGCTGCTGGACGCCCCTCGCGAGGATGCCACGCCGCTGGAGGAGATCGCGGAGCTTTTGGACTTCACCATCCAGGACGTGCGCACCCTGACCGTGGAGCTCAGCCCGCCTGTGCTCTACGAGCTGAGCTTCGTCGACGCCGTGTCCTGGCTGGGCGATCGCACACGCGAGCGCGCCGGGCTGGAGGTGCAGGTCACCGATGATGGGCGGAACAAGCCCCTGGCCGAGGACGTGGGCATCTTCCTCTTCAAGGCGATCCAGGAGCTGCTGGCCAACGTGACCAAGCACGCCGGCGCGTCCCGCGTGGAGGTCACCCTCTCACGCACCAACGGCCTCATCAGCGCGGCGGTGGAGGACGACGGCGTGGGTTTCGACTCCGACGAACAGGAGGCCCGCCTGGAGGCATCCGGGGGTTTCGGCCTCTTCAGCATCAGGGAGCGGCTCACGCCGCTCGGGGGAAGCGTCGAGGTCCACTCGACGCCCGGGCAGGGCACCCGGGTCACCATCACTGCCCCGCTCAACGAAAGGGAGAACAGGAAATGACCGACGACCAGCTCACCGTGAAGATCATGGTGGCCGATGACCACAAGCTCATGCGCGAGGCGCTCTGCCGCATGCTGGAGGAGCGCCCCGGCTTCACCGTTGTCGCCCAGGCCGACGACGGGCGCCACGCCGTGGAGCTGGCGCGCAAACACCGGCCGGACCTGGTGCTGGTCGACGTGGCCATGCCGGGGCTCAACGGCGTGGAGGCCACGCGCCGCCTGCTGGAGGAGAACTCCAACACCCGGGTCATCGCCCTGACGATGTACACCGACCGGCAGATGGTGGAGCGGATGATGGAGGCGGGCGCCACGGGCTACCTGACCAAGGACTGCGCCTTCGACCTGCTGGAGCAGGCCGTGAAGGTGGTGATGGAGGGCAAGCTCTACCTCTCGCCCCGGGTGGCCCAGGCCGTGAATATGGAACCGCCGCCCCAGGAGGCGCCGCCCGAGCCCCCCAGGCTCACGCCGCGCCAGCGGGAGGTGCTCCAGCTCTACGCCGAGGGGCACTCCACGCGGCAGATCGCCGAGAAGCTCGGCCTGAGCATCAAGACCGTGGAGACCCACCGCAGCCACATCATGGAGAAGCTGAGCCTCAAGACCATCGCCGAGCTCACCCGCTACGCCATCCGCGCGGGCATCACCTCCCTGGATATTTAGCGCCGCAGCAGCGATCATTTCTGATTCACCCAGGAGCCAGTATGGAGCGGCAGCCCTTGGGGGGTGAAGGTCCAGGCCAGGCGGCCTCGTCGCTGCTGCACGCCATCAACGCGGTGTTCCGCCGGGCCGGTGCCTGCGAGACCGAGGAGGAGCTCGCCCGCACCTGCCTGGCCGTGGCCGAGGAGCTCACCGGCAGCAGCTTCGGTTTCATCGGCGAGCTCAACGACGAGGGCCGGGTCGACTCCATCGCCATCAGCGACAACGGCTGGGAGGCCTGCCGCATGCCGGAGTCCGAGGCGCCGGTGCTGATCCGCGACATGCTGGTGCGGGGCCTTTTCGGCGAGGTCCTGCAGGACGGCAGCTCGCTGGTCACCAACGACCCCGTGGAGCATCCGGCGGCCGTGGGACTCCCCGACGGCCACCCGGCGCTGACCTGCTTCCTCGGCGTCCCCTTGCGTCTGGGCGACGAGGTCATCGGCATGATCGGACTGGCCAACCGGCCGGGCGGGTACCGGGCCGAGCACCGGGAAACGGTGGAGGCGCTGTCGGTGGCCGTGGTCGAGGCGCTGATGCGCAAGCGGGCCGAGGTCCGCCTGACCCAGAAGACCGCAGAGCTGGAGCGGGTCAACCAGGCCCTGGCCCAGCGCGAGGAGATCAACCGCACCCTGGTTGAGACCTCCCCCGATGGCATCGTCTATACCGACCTGAACGGGCGCATCATCAAGGCCAACCAGCAGGCGGCCGAGCTGGTGGGGTTCCCCAACGCCGAGGCCCTGGAGGGGCAGGACGGCGTCGAGCTGCTGGCGCCCTTTGACCGCGACCGGGCGCGGCCGGCCATGGCGCGCATGGAAGATGAGAAGCGCAGCCACGGGCAGCGCTACACCCTGCAGCGCACGGACGGAACCACCTTCGTCGCCGAGGTGGCCGCGGCGCTGGTGCCGGGCTCGGACCACCGCCCCGCGGGGTTCATCACCATATTCCGCGATGTCTCCGACGAGCTGGAGGTCCAGGCCAGGCTGGCCCAGTCGGACCGCCTGGTCTCCATCGGCATGATGGCCGCCGGTGTGGCGCACGAAATCAACAACCTCCTGACCTACGTGCTCAACAACGTGGAGGTCCTGGCGCAGGACTTGCCGCTCGTGCTCGACGCCCTCTCCTGGTGTCGCGCCCACATCGCCCGCAACGCCCCGGCAGATACGGCTGACGTCCTCGGCCACGTGGGTGGGCTGCTGGACCGGGGCCTGTCCGAGGATCTGGTGGACAGCGCCACCGAGGCCGTCGACGGCGCGCGGCGGGTGCAGCACATCGTGCGCGACATGAAGATGTTCGCCAAGGTGGACGACGACAGCTTCGTGGAGGTGCCGATCAACGCGGCGCTGGAGAGCGCGATCAACATCGCCCACGGCGAGATCAAGCGCCGGGCGCGGCTGGTCAAGGATCTGGGCGACGTGCCGGGCATCTTCGCCAGCGAGGGGCGGCTGTGCCAGGTGTTCCTCAACCTGCTGATCAACGCAGCCCAGGCCATCGTGGAGGGGGACGCACTGGGCAACGAGATCCTCGTCCGCACCTGGGCCGACGCCGGCGACGTGTTCGCGGAGGTGCGGGACACCGGCTGCGGCATCTCCACGGAGCACCGCGGGCGGCTCTTCGATCCGTTCTTCACCACCAAGGCTCGCGGGGTCGGCTCCGGGCTCGGGCTGGCCCTGAGTCAGAACATCATCAAGGAGTATGGCGGCAGCATCGAGGTGCACTCAGCCCCTGGCGAGGGCAGCCGGTTTATCGTGCGCCTGCCGCGGTCGCCGGTGCTGCAGAAGGAGCCGCTCCCGCCGCCGCCGGCAGCAGAGCAGCGGCGCCCGAGCGGCCGGGGGCGAATCCTCGTGGTCGACGACGAGCCGTCCATCTGCGCCGCCCTGCGACGGGTGCTGGGCCGGGAGCACGACGTGGTGGAGGCGACCTCGGGCCTGGCCGCGCAGGCGCTCCTCGAGGACGACGTCGCCTTCGACGTGATCCTCCGCGCCGTGGTCATGCCCGACCTGTCGGGTGTGGACCTGCACCACTGGATAGCGGAGCGCCACGAGGATCTGGCCGGCCGCATGGTCTTCGTCACCGGCGGCGCCTACTCCCGCGCCGTGCGCGAGTTCCTCCGCCAGTCGGGGCACCTGCGAGTGGCCAAGCCGTTCCAGCCCTCCGACATCCTCAGCGCGGTGGAGCAGGTGCGCGGCCGCGACAGGTAACATCCCGAAAAATCAGGTTTACCCCGATTGCCAACGCCTCGAGTGGATGTAAATCTCTGGGCTCGGGGATCGGCACCTTCAGGGTAGTCCTGATTGTTGAATACATGAGGGGGGGACCTCTCAACCAGCAATCACTGTAAAATTACAGGGGAATGCAGTCTCTGCCGTCCCTTTACATCTCCAACCATGTGCGGTAACGGTGAATCATAGGGGGTACGGTTGAAGGCCGAAATCGTCACAGTCTTGTTGGTGGATGACAACGCGCCCGACGCGGCGTTGATCGGCGTGTTGCTCGGTGATTCCCGCGCGCCCTCCTTCGAGCTCGAGGTGGCGCGGCGACTGATAGACGGGCTGGCCCGGGTGGACGAGCTGGAGCCAGACGTGATCTTGCTGGACCTCGGGCTCCCTGACAGCCAGGGCATGGAGACCCTGGAGCGCATGTTGGAGCACGCCCCGCTGGTGCCGGTGCTGGTGCTCACCGGGCTGGACGACCAGCTCATCGGCGTGGAGGCGATGAAGGCCGGCGCCCAGGACTACCTGGTCAAGGGGCAGGTGGACACCGAGATGCTGGTGCGGGCCATCCGCTACGCCATCCAGCGCAACTCCCTGCGCCGGGAGCTTGCCACCAGCCACACCCAGCAGCAGACCATCCTGGAGCAGACTCGCGACGGCATCATCATCGTGGATGACGACAGCGTGGTGCTCTACCTCAACCCCACTGCCGAGGAGATCCTCGGCGTGCAGGAGGACGAGGTCCTCGGCAAGCCCATCGGGCTGCCCATCGCGGTGAAGCAGTTCAATGAGATGGAGGTGGTGCGCCCCGACGGTCACGTGGTTGCGGCCGAAAAGCGCGTGGTCCAGATCGAGTGGGAGGGCGCCACGGCCCACCTGGCCTCTCTGCGCGACATCACCGATCGCAAGCAGTACGAGGAGACCCGCCGCACGCTTGCGGCAAAGAACCTGGTGCTCGACGAGCTCAACGAGCTCAACGACATGAAGAGCCAGTTCATCGAGGTGGTGACCCACGAGATGCGCACGCCGATGACCGCCGTGCTCTCCAGCGTGGGGCTGCTGATGGACGGCTCCCTGGGCGACGTCAACGAGTCCCAGAAAAAGTTCATGCAGATGATCGCGCGCAACATCGATCGCCTGTCGCGCTTCACCACCGAGGTGCTCTCGCTCTCCCGGCTGGACGCGGACAAGTACGTGCTGCGCCCGCGGGAGATGTCGCTGCTGGCAGCGCTGACGCCGGTGGTGGAGCTGATGGACGCCACGGCCAGGCAGAGGGGCATCGTGCTCTGTTTGGAGGGGGCCGACTCCGAGCCGGACATGGAGGTCTTAGCCGACCCCGACGCGGTGTCGCAGGTGATCACCAACCTGGTGAGCAACGCCATGAACCACTGCCCGGAGGAGACCGAGGTGGTCATCTCCTGGACCGAGCTGCCCAACGGCTTCGTCGAGGTGCTGGTCTCGGACACCGGCGACGGCATCCCCGAGGACCGGCTGGAGAAGATCTTCGACCGCTTCTATCAGGCCAACCGCGGCACCGGCCCGGGGTACAAGGGCTCCGGCATCGGGCTCTCCATCTGCAAGGGGCTGGTGGAGAAGATGGGCGGCCGCATCTCGGTCACCTCCACCCTGGGCCAGGGAACCACCTTTTGCTTCACCCTGCCCTGCGCCGGCGCCAGCGAGGACTTCCTCTTCGGCAAGCTGGCGACCAAGATGGGCTACGTCTCCGAGGAGCAGCTGCGCCAGGTGGTGGACCTGCAGCACCTGGACCACATGGGGCACAAGAAGGTGGGCCAGCTGCTGCAGGAGCAGAATATGATGTCCACCGAGGAGGTGGACCACGTGCTCCATTGCCAGGACGTGCTGCTGGCCAAGCCGCACCCTCGCCGCCCGGCCAGCGTGGGGGATTCCCTGCTGGGGCACATGGCGGTCAAGTACGGCTACCTCACCGAGGAGCAACTCAACCGCTGCGTGCGCATCAAGGAGCTGCGCTCGGGCGCCGGCGACCACAGCCGCCTGGGCCAGATCCTCGTGGAGCAGGAACACCTCACCGAGGAGGATGTGGTGCTGCTATTGAAGATGCAGCACCAGGACATCGCGCGGTGCCCGCGGTGCAGCCGCTCATTCAACACCACGCGCAGCACGGGGCAGACGGTGACCTGCCCTGACTGCGGCGACTTCCTCGAAGTGCAAAAGCACCCCGACGGCATAAAGGTGGAGGGCGACGCGGTCTAGCAAGCCGCGTCCTGGAGGGTGAAGAAGAAGCTGG
>PVBE010804853.1_pt1 | contig 20723 bp, 19 predicted proteins | sample 1631181 | NCBI WGS metagenome assembly PVBE01 (sample SAMN08397723, study PRJNA350692) | Marine metagenome, whole genome shotgun sequencing project. | isolation source: water | place: Pacific Ocean | collected 2012-04 | reverse complement strand
GGCGGCGCTCGCCGGGCGCGGCGTCGCCGTCCTCTTGACCGGGATGTTGGCCCCGCCCAACCTCGGTGCCGATTATGGACGCGAGTTTCAGGCGGTGTTCGAACGGCTGGCCGACAAATACGCGGTTGCCTTCTACCCCTTTTTCCTCGACGGCGTTGCCGCGCGTCCCGGCCTCAACCAAGCCGACGGTATCCACCCGAGCGCCGAAGGCGTGGCCGAGATCGTGGTCCGCATCGCGCCGTACGTCCGCCGCCTGATCGAACCCGGTTGATTTGTTCCGTCTGTTCGTCGCCATCGACCCGCCGGCGGCCGTAATCGCGCGCCTTGGCGGCTTGTGCGCCGGGGTCCCGGGCGCGCGTTGGGTCGAGCCCGATCAGATGCACCTGACCCTTCGCTTCATCGGCGAGGTCGACGGTGCGGTGCGCGAAGACCTGCGGTCCGAGCTCGGCCGAGTGCTGGCCGCGCGGTTCACGCTCACCCTGAGCGGGACCGATTGCTTCGGCGGCCGGCGCCGGGCGCGCACGCTCTGGGTTGGGATCGAGCCGTGTCCGCCGCTCTTGGAGCTTCACGCCAAGATCGAGGCGGCGCTCGGCCGCGCCGGCGTCGCGCCCGAGGGACGTAAGTTTCTCCCCCACCTGACGTTGGCGCGGCTCAAGGCGGGTCCGCCCGACCGCATCGCCCGGTTCCTCGCCGAGACCGGAGGGTTCAAATCCGAGCCCTTCGCCGTCGATACCTTCGCGCTCTATGAGAGCCAGCTCAACCGAGGTGGCGCCGTCCACACGCTGGACTCGGATTACCGGCTGGCCTGAGCCGGGCCGCCAGTCGTCGCCGGGCCCGGCCGCACCAAGAGGACCGGCACCGTCATCTCGGCAATAAGACGATCAACCGGGTTTGCACCCAAGAGTGCGGTGTCGCAGGCAAGCACGAGCACGCTCGAGCGGCTGGCTTTGACGGCGTGGGAAACCGCCCGGATATCGCCCACCGCAAGCGGCATGAACCAGGCCGGCACCCCCAGCGCGGCAAGCACGTCGGTGGCCTCCCGCTCGTGTACGGGCGCTTGCTCGTCGTCCGGTATCAGGACGTTAAGCCCGTGGTCGTTGACCAGCCGCGCGGCCGTGACGAGCGCGCGTCTGGCGATCGCCGAGCCGTCGTAGGTGACCGAGATGCCGCTCATCGCACCCCGGGCAGCGGATCCCCAGATCACGGCGTCGCCGGCGAGGGAGAACCGCGCCTGCTGGCTGCCCTCGCGCCGGACGACCAAGACCAGGTCGATCTCGGGCTCGGCGGCCATCAACGCCTCACTCGGCTCCTGGGCCGTTACCCGGAACGACCAGCCGACGTGGCGCCGGGCGGCGGCCGCTTGCAGCGCGCGTTTGGCCGCCGCTTCCTTGACCCTGAGTTGGCGCTCCATAGTCGTGGGTCGCATCCGCTTGCCCCACGCCGAGGTCAAGCGCACCTCTCGCGCGCAGGGTAGCCCGGCGAGCTCGACCAGCCGCGCGTCTTTGACGAACAGCCCCATGATCTCGGCGTTGAGCCGCATCGCCACGTCAGCCGCCGCATCCAGCGCCAGCAGGCTTTCGGCGCTCGAATCGAGCGTTATCAGCAAACGCTGGACCGCGGCCTCGGTTTCGCGCGCCGTCATCCCTTGCCTTCCGACGAGGCCACAAAAGAGCGCCGCGCCTCGGCCAACGCGATCAGGCGATCGTCAACCATGCGGTTGATCGTGCCCGCGGCGAAGGCGCCATTCCGGCGCCGCTTTCCCGCCGCTTTGCCGGTCAGGAGTTCGATGCCCTGGTCGATGGTCTTGACCGGATAAATGTGGAACCTTCCCTGTCGTGCGGCCTCGATCACGTCGTCGCGCAGCATCAGATGGGCCGCGTTCGAAGCCGGAATCAGCACCCCGTTCTCGCCGTTCAAGCCGTTGGCTTTACACAGATCGAAGAAGCCCTCGATCTTCTCGTTGACGCCGCCGATCGCCTGGACCTGGCCAAACTGGTTGACCGAGCCGGTCACCGCCAGCGACTGCTTGATCGGTACCTCGGCGAGCGCAGACAGCAGCGCGTAAAGTTCGGCCGAGGAGGCGCTGTCGCCGTCGACGCCGGAGTAGGATTGCTCGAAAACCAGGCTCGCCGAGAGCGACAGCGGTCGGTCGGCGGCGTAGTGCGCGCTCAGGAACGCCGAAAGGATCAGCACGCCCTTCGAGTGCAGCGGTCCGCCGAGATCGACCTCGCGTTCGATATCCATGACCTCGCCCCGGCCCATGCGAACGCGCGCGGTGATGCGGCTCGGCCGGCCGAAGGCGTAGCTGCCCAGCGAGATCACCGACAGGCCATTGACCTGTCCGGTGGTGCTGCCGGCGGTGTCGAGCAAGATGGTGCCGCGGCGGATCATCTCCTGGCTGCGCTCGCGCATCCGGTCGGCGCGGCGAACCTGGGAATCGATTGTCTTCTGCACCTCGTGGGCGCCGATCACCCGGCGGCCCGCTTCCGAGGCCCAGTAATCGGCCTCGCGAAGGATGTCGCAGATCAGACCCATGCGGGTGCTCAGCTTGGTGCTGTCGCCGGCCAGCCGCGAGGCTTGCTCGATCACCCGCGCGACGCCCGCGGCGTTGAGCGGCTTCAGGCCGTCGCGGCGGGCGAGAGTCGCGATCAGCCGGGCATAGGGCATGTTGCGCCCGCTGGCGCGATCCATGTCTTCCTCGAAATCGACCGCCACCTTGAAGAGCTGCCCGAAGTCGGGATCCTGCGCGCTTAAGAGGTAATAGAGCATGCGGTCGCCGACCAGCACGACCTTGACATCGAGCGGGATCGGCTCGGGCTCGAGGGAGACGGTACTGACCAGGCCATACATCTGGCCTGGCGATTCGATGCGTATCTCGCCGGCCTGAAGTGTCCGCTTGAGGGATTCGTAGGCGTAGGGCTGCATCAGGAGCTTGCGGGCATCGAGAATGAGATAGCCGCCGTTCGCCCGGTGCAGCGCGCCCGGCTGGATCAGGCTGAAGTCGGTGATCAGTGCGCCCATCTGTGCCAGGTGCTCGACCCGGCCCACCAGATATCCCTGTGCCGGGTTGTCCTCGTAGACCACCGGTGCACCCTCGGTCGCGCCGTTGTCGACGATGACGTTGACCCGGTAGCGGCGGAGGAACGCGGGCACACCCGAGGTGCCGGGCGTGCCCGGCGGTCCCTGGGGTTGATCCTGACCGGGGCCGCCCTGGGTGTCCCCGCCGGCGGGCGGCTGCACGAAAGCCGCGACATTGTCGATCACGTCGGCGCGCACCGCGTCGAGGTGGGCGACCACGGCGGGCAGCGCCTTGCAATCGTGTCGCATGGAGTCGATCAGGTGCCCGACCGCGAAATTCGTCACCTCGCGGTTGACCTCCCGGACCTTCTCGCGCCGCTCCTTATCCCAACGCGGGATCTGTTGGATGGTTTCCTGGAGCTCCTGCTGCAGCTCCTGAATCGTCTTCTCGGCGCGCTCTCGCTCGGCCTCGGGCAGTTTGCGGAAGTCCTCGGGGCTCATCACCTCCTCGCCGCGCATCGGCGCTAGCGCGAGACCCACCGGCGTCCGCACCAGCGCCACCTCGCGGCTGCGGGCCCGTTTTTGCAGCTCGTCGAAGGCCTCCGATTGGCGCTCGCGGAACTCTTCGTTGATGCCCTGCAGCCGGGTCCGGTATTCGTCGCTCTCGAAGACCGTGGAAACCGCCGTCTGCAGCTCTTCGATCAGCCGCGCCATCTCGCGGTGGAGTTTGCCTCCGGTGCCGGCGGGAAGCTTCAGCGCCTTGGGCCGGTGCGCGTCGTCGAAGTCGTGGATGTAGCACCAGTCGGCGGGGGTCTCCTGCTTGGCCGCCTTGCGGTCGAGAAACTGGCGTACGGTGGTGTGCTTGCCGAGCGCGTTGGGGCCCAGCGCGAACAGGTTGAAGCCGTCCGAGCGGATGCCGATACCGAAGCGCAAGGCTTCGATGGCTCGCTCCTGGCCCAGGACCTCGTCGAGGTCCCCGAGCTCGGCTGTGGTTCGAAAACGCAACGATCGCGGATCGCAGCGGCGTTTGAGCGCGCTCGGCGCCAGCGCCTTTAACGGCATCTCGGGGAGGCCTCTCCGGAGTTGTTGCGCGCCCTACGCGCTATTTCGAGCTTCGCACGCGACCCGTCAAGGCTCAACCCTCGATCTTCTCCATGTCGTCGTCGCTGAAACCGAAATGGTGGCCGATCTCGTGGATCAGGACGTGGCGTACGAGATGTCCGAGCGTCTCGTCAGCCTCGCACCAATGATCGAGCAGCGGCCGGCGGTAGAGGAAGATCATGTCGAGCTCCTCGGCCACGTCGAGAACGCTTTTTTGGCGAAGGTTCACGCCGTGGTAGAGGCCGAGAAGGTCGAACGGACTCTCGAGCTCCATCTCCTCTACGGTCTCCTCGTCGGGGAACTCCTCGACGCGGATTGACACTCCGCCCAGTTGCGCCCGCAGCTTGCTCGGGATGGTCTCCAGTGCCGCCTGCGCCAGAGCCTCGATGGCGGCGGCGCTGGGCGCCCTCAACGTGGCCTCGATCATGGCCTGACCTTAGCCCGGCTTGCGCGCGCCACAAAGCTCGGCCAGTGTTGCGACAGGCAACCTGACGGCAAGCGCATGATCGAGAGATTGAGCGGCGCCGCGCGCGACGAAGCGCTCGCCGGGCTCGAAGGCTGGTCCGATGTCGAGGGCCGCGACGCCATCGCCAAGACGTTTCGCTTCGCCAGCTTCTCCGAGGCCTTCGGGTTCATGGCCCGGGCGGCCTTGGAGGCCGAGAAGATGGATCACCACCCGGAGTGGCTGAACGTCTACAACCGCGTCGAGGTCACGCTCTCGACCCATGATGCGGGCGGGCTTACCGAACGCGACATGCGCCTCGCGGCGGTCATGGATCGCCTCGCCGGCGGGGTTCCGCAAACGCCCTAGGCGGCGGCCTCGGACCGGTTTGCGTTGGCCGCGGCCGCCGAGCCGGCCGTCTGCCGGGTGTGGACCGGACCGCCAATCAACCCCTCGACCACGGCGTTGATGTCGCCGCGTGAGAGACCGATGTCGGCGAGCTGTCGGTCGTCCAATGCCCTCAGCTCGCGCCGCGCGCGTTCGCGCCGATGGGCGCGTGCGATCCTCTTCGCTATGTTGTGGAGCGCGTGCAGAAGGTTCATTTTTCTCACCTTTCAAGTGCGGCCGCCGTCGCGGGCCGATTGACAACCTTTTTACCTTGATTGGTGATCGGAAGCCGCGTAGACAAACGATATCTACTCACCGTAACTGTTAGATTTTCTCATCTGAATGCCGCGCCACCTACCCTCGCTCAACGCCGTTCGAGCATTCGAGGCCGCGGCTCGCCACCTCAGTTTCCGCCGCGCCGCCGACGAACTCCACGTAACCCACGCCGCCATCAGTCATCAGGTAAAGGGACTGGAGACGTTTCTTCAGACGCCGCTGTTCCGTCGCCTTAACCGGGCGGTGCGGCTGACCGACGCGGGGCAGGCGTACCTGCCTCCGCTGCGCGACGCTCTCGATGGCATCGCCCAGGCCACCGCCCGCGTAAGGGGCGGCGAATCGGCCGGCGCCTTGACGATCAGCACCTCGCCGCCGTTCGCCGCCAAATGGCTGGTGCCCCGGCTAAGTGCCTTCCGCGAGGCGCACCCCGAAATCGACGTCTGGCTGACCCCTTCCCTCCATGCCGTCGACTTCGCGCGCGAAGAGGTGGACGCCGCGGTGCGCTGGGGCGCCGGCGAGTGGCCGGGGCTGCGTGCCGACCTCCTGGGAACGATGGAGGTCTTCCCGGTCTGCAGTCCGCGCCTTCTCCAGGGGTCACGGCGGCTGCGCACGCCTGAGGATCTGCGCCACCACCCTTTGATCCACGACGCCAGCGGCGAGGACTGGCAGCGCTGGCTCGCGGCGGCGGGCGTGCGCGTCATCCCGACGCCGGCACTCCATTTCCACGATTCGAGCTTGGTCATCCAAGCCGCGATCGAGAGCCAGGGCGTCGCGCTCGCCTACAGCGCACTGGTCGCCGACGACCTTGCCGCGGGCCGTCTGGTGCGTCCCTTCGAGATCAGCCTGCCAACCGACTACTGTTACTACTTCGTATGTCCCAGCGCCGTCGCCGAGACGCCCAAGATTGTGGCCTTTCGCTCCTGGCTCCTAGATACGGTGCGCCACCAAGCCGAACGCGAGGTCACCGGTCCGATGCTCACCCCCGACGGCGGCGGTTGAGCGGAGCCGCGGCCGACCCGCGCTTGCGCCGTCTTTCCCGCTCGCCCATATGGGGGGCATGGAGGCCGCAGCCGAAACCACCAAGCTTGCCGGCGACGAGGTTGTAGTCCGCCGCGGGTTGTGGTCCAAGGTCCGGCGCCTGATCGGCCGCGTGCCGTTCCTCGATTCGCTGCTCGCCGCCTACTACTGCGCCGTCGATCCGCGGACCCCGGCCTACGTCAAGGCGGTGCTCATGGGTGCGCTCGCCTATTTCGTCGTGCCCAGCGATTTGATTCCCGATTTCATCGCCGGCTTGGGTTTCATCGACGACGGTGCCGTGCTTTCCGCGGCGCTGGCGGCCGTGCGCGGCCACATCACGCCGGCACACCGCCAGTGCGCCCGGGAGCGCCTGCGATCGCTGGGCGAGGACAACCCCGCCGCCGCGACCTGACACCGCTGCCCCGCGAGGCCGCTCGGCTTAGGCCGGCGGCTCGCACCAATCGGGCCGCTCACGCCCGGCGTAGGTGCGCCCCAGCCCCGCACTAATCAGGGCCTCGCTCAGGATCTCGCCCGCCGCCGTTTGCACGCGCGCGACGATTCGGCCGGCAAACTTGCCGTAGCGAATCGCGCTCAGGCTCACCGGCTTGTCACCGATCGACGCCGCGACGAGGCCGCGGGCGCGCACCGCCATGTCGCGCTCGGCCGCGCACCGGCCCCGCAACTCCGGCGTATCGACGTCGGAAAGCCGGACGTTGATCTCCACCTCTTGGCCCAGCCAGATGCGGGCTCGCACTCGCAAGGTGTCGCCGTCGATGACCTCGATCACATCGGCGGGTACGGGGCCGGGCAGTGTCTCCGATGACACCGGTGTCTGTCCCGCGACCACCACCGCCCCGAGGCCCGCGGCCAGCCACAGCCATCGTCCTCGATGCATGCCCATGAGAACGAGCATACCAGGGCCTTGGGAACATAACAAGAACATACGATGTTATGCAGGCGCGACCGGGTGGGCGCGCTCAAAAGTCGCTGGCGATTCCCTTGCGCTCCCAGTCGCCATAGCGCGTCGGCTCCGGACCCTTGGGACCTCCGATCTCGACCTCGCGCCGCGGCTTCTTGTCGGTCTCGCGGGCCTGACGCCGGGGGTTGGCGCCGCCTCCGGCGCGCCCGTCCTTCGCCGGTGCCGGTGACCGGCCTTTGTCTGGTTTGGAATCAGTCATGCGAACCTGCCCCGTACATTGTAGCCGCTTCACGACCGTATTCAATCGTTTGCGCGCCACGCCGCCTGTGCTCAACTGCCGGCGATGGCGCAACCCGGCCATGCCGCGCGGGCCGCGGCGTTGGGACTGATTGCCGGCGTCCTGCACCGCATGCGCCCGCTCGAGGAAAGCTTCGCCTCCCGCGTGCGGGTGCTGGATACCCGTGACCGCGCCTTCGCCCGGTTGCTATCCGCCACCGTGCTGCGCCGACTGGGCCAGATCGATGCCGCCATCGATCGGTGTCTCGACCGCCCGCTGCCAGGCCGGGCCCGCCGGGTACGCGACATCCTTCGGCTGGGTGCCGCCCAGATCCTGTTTCTTGAAACGCCGCCGCATGCCGCGGTCGACTCGGCGGTGCGCCTTGCGGCGCGCTCGGGCGCGTTGCGGGGCCTTGTCAACGCGGTCCTGCGGCGATTGGTGCGCGAGGGGGCGGCGATCGTCGCCGGCGACGACGCCCCGGCGATGAAAACCCCGCCATGGCTCTGGGAGTCCTGGACGCGAGCCTATGGTGGGTCAATCGCGCGCGGCATCGCCGAGGTGCATCTCGCCGAACCGCCGCTCGATCTTACGGCCAAAGATGGGCCCGAGGGGTGGGCCGGGCCGCTCGATGCCCGCGTCTTGCCGTGGGGCAGTTTGCGCCGCAGCCGCGCCGGGCCGGTCGAGGCGTTGCCGGGGTATGAGAGCGGAGCGTGGTGGGTTCAGGACGGCGCGGCGGCGCTCCCGGCGAGGCTTCTCATCGGTGCCGTGCCCGGCGGCGTCCGCGGGCATCGGGTTCTCGATCTTTGCGCCGCGCCCGGCGGCAAGGCGGCCCAGCTTGCGGCCGCGGGCGCGCAACTGACCGCGCTCGATGTCTCGCCGGCGCGCCTCGAACTCCTGCGCGCCAATCTCGATCGCCTGCGGCTAACTGCCCAGATCAAGCTCGCCGATGCGCGCCGCTACCGCCCGCCCGAACTGTTTCCCGCCGTACTCCTCGACGCGCCGTGTTCGTCCACCGGCACCATTCGCCGCCATCCCGATGTGGCGCGATTGAAAGCGCCCGGGGATGTGGCGCGGATGAGCGGGCTGCAAGACCAACTTCTGATCGCGGCGCTTGCAGCGCTCGCGCCGGGCGGCGTGCTGGTCTACGCGGTGTGCTCACTGCAGCCCGAGGAGTGCGAGGCGCGGATCGAGGCGCTGTTGTCGGCCACCGAGGGTGTGCGGCGCTTGCCGGTCGCGGCCGAGGAGGTCGCGGGCCACGCCGAGCTGCTGCGCCCCACGGGCGATGTTCGCACTCTGCCCTGCTCGTTGAGCGAATCCGGCGGATTGGACGGCTTCTATATCGCCCGCCTGCGCAAGGCCGAGTAGCCGGTCCGCGCCCGCTTGCGGCGGTTCGGTGAAGCTGATAGGACAGCGCCATGCCGCGCCGGGTTCGCATCGCCCCCTCGATCCTGGCGGCGGATTACGCGAAGCTCGGCGAGGAGTTGCGGGCGATCACCGACGCCGGCGCCGATTACATCCACATCGACGTGATGGACGGGCACTTCGTCCCCAACATCTCGCTCGGCCCCGAGATGGTCCGGGCGCTGCGACCCCACAGCCAGCTCCCCTTCGACGTCCACCTGATGATCGCGCCGGTCGATCCTTTCGTCCCTTCTTTCGCCGAGGCCGGGGCCGACATCATCACCGTCCACCCCGAGGCCGGGCCGCACCTCCACCGAACCATCGCGCTCATCCACCAACTCGGTGCCAAGGCCGGCGTCGCGCTCAACCCGGCGACCGCAGTGGCCGCGGTCGAGCCGGTCATCGACGATGTCGATTTGCTGCTGGTGATGAGCGTCAATCCCGGTTTCGGCGGCCAGAGCTTCATCGCCGGCCAACTCGACAAGGTGCGGACGCTGCGCCAGCGGATCGACGCCGCCGGGCGCGACATCGACCTTGAGATCGACGGCGGCATCACCGTCGAGACGGCGCTGGCCGCGCGGACGGCGGGCGCCGACGTGCTGGTCGCCGGCACCGCCACCTTCGAGGGTGGCCCCGAGGCCTACTCCGCGAACATCAAGCGTCTTCGCGATGGTTCCTGAGCCGCGCCGATGATCGAAACCCGGCCCGCGAATCGGCCGTTGAACGGGCTCTTGCGCGCGGTGTTCGCGAGCCCGCTCTACGCCGCCAGTCTGGGCGGCGGCGCGCGCAGCCCGATCGCGGCGTCGTTCGAGGATCCCTGGCCCGGCGGCGCCCAGGCCGCCGATCGATTGTTCCAGGGACGCTACGCCTTCGCCGGCGAGGAACACCGTCTGGTGGGTGCGCCGCCGTGGGGCCTGGCCGATGCCTCGCCCGCCTGGACCGCGGAGATCAACAGTTTCAACTGGCTGCGCGACTTCCGCGCCCAGGGCGGCGAGACCGCCCGCCGCGCCGCCCGCGAATTGTTGCGGGCCTGGCTCGCGCACTATTCCGGCTGGGACGCGGTGGCCTGGCGGCCCGATGTTTTGGGGCGAAGGCTTGCGGCTTGGCTGTGCCACGCCGGCTTCTTGCTCGAGGACGCCGAGGAAGATTTCCGGAGCGCGTTCCTCGATCATTCCGCACGCCAGGCGCGACACCTCCATCGTGCCGCGCGGCTGGGCCCGGACGGCGCCGGCCGGGTCGCCGCGGCTGCCGGCTTGTCCCTCGCGGGCGCCGCGTTTTCCGGCGCCTCCGGCTGGCGCGAACGGGGTCTCGAGTATCTGGGCGCTGAAACCGAACGCCAGATTCTGCGCGATGGCGGCCACGTCAGCCGGGATCCCTCTGCGCTGCTTCAAGTATTCGGCGACCTCGTGCGGGTACGAGCCGCCTTGGGCGTGAGCCGCGGCGACGTTCCGGCGTGGCTACAGAACGCGCTCGACCGGATGGCGCCGGCGCTCCGTTTCTTCCGCCATGGCGATGGCGGACTAGCGCTCTTCAACGGCTCGCACGAGGAAGCCGCCGATGTCGTCGATGCGCTCATCGCCGCCGCCGACGCACATGGCCGCGCCCCGGCGCTGCTTCCCGATACCGGTTTCGCACGCATCGCCGCCCAGCGCGTCACGCTGGTCGTGGACGCCGGGCCGCCGCCCGCGCCGCCTTTCGATGAAGGCGCACACGCCGGACCGCTGGGTTTCGAGATGAGTATCGGCCGCAACCGGTTGATCGTTAATTGCGGTCGCGGCTACGACCCGAGTTGGCGCCGGGCCGGCCGGATGACGGCGGCACACTCGACCCTGGCCGTGGGCGAGACCAACGCCTTCGGGGTCGGCGAAAGCGGCGGCATCAGCCGCCGCCCCTCGTCGGTCACGCTCGAAACCACCAGCACCGCCGAGGGTCATTGGATCGCGGCCAGTCACGACGGCTATCGCGCCCCGTTCGGCATCGACCATCGCCGGCGCCTTTATCTGGCGCCCGGCGGCGGCTCGCTCTCGGGCGAGGACACGCTCTCGGGCGGCCCCGGTGGCCAGCCCTTCGCCGTGCGATTTCACCTCCACCCCGAGGTCCGGGTCTCGCGAGTACAGGGCGGTCGCGGCGCGCTGTTGCACTTGGCGCGGGACGGCTGGCGTTTCGCCGCCGAAGAGGCGCCGGTCAGGCTCGAAGAAAGCGTCTATCTCGGCGTCGAGGGCGTGGTCCGTCGCACCCAACAGCTGGTCATTGAGGGCGCCCATGGTGGCGGCGAGACGGTGGTCCGTTGGCGGCTTTCCCGCGCCGATTCCTGAGCGGCGCCGCGTTCGACTACAGCTGCCAGCGGCGAAGACCCTGCGGGAGCACGGTGTGGCGCCACATTCCAGCGACGTCCGCGATCAGGCCGCGGCGGCTGGCAAGCGCAGAGATCTCTTGACCGGCAAGCTCGCGGTAGCGCTTGTGCGCCACCGCGCCGACGACGCAGCCATAACGCCTAAGACCGCGCAAGCTTGGCAAAAGGCGGATGCCATAGGCCGCCACCGCCCCGTCCGCATCGGCGATCGGATCGTGCACGTCGATGGTGTGGCCGTGCGCCCGAAGCCCGGCGATAAGGTCGGCGACCTTCGAGTTGCGCAGGTCCGGTACGTCGGCTTTGAAGGTCAGGCCCAGCACCAGCACTCGCGTGGGAGCGGACAGCCGCTGGGCGATTCGCGCGGCCACGAATCCAGCCATCGAATCGTTGATCCGCCGGCCGGCCAGGATCACCTCCGGCGTGTGGCCCGCCTTTTCCGCCCGGTGGGCGATATAGAACGGATCGACGCTGACGCAGTGGCCGCCCACCAGGCCGGGTGTGAAATCGAGGAAGTTCCATTTGGTCCGGGCCGCGTCGAGTACCTCGTAGACCGACAGCCCAAGGCGGTCGCAGATCATCGCCACCTCGTTGATGAAGGCGATGTTGATGTCGCGCTGGGCGTTCTCGATGGCCTTGGCCGCCTCCGCGGACTTGATGTCGCGGGCGACGAAAACGTTGCCGCCGGTGACCGCGCCATAGACCTCCGCCAAGCGATCGGCCACCGCTCGGGTCTGCCCGGCCACCACCTTGGTGATCCGGTCCACGGTGTGCTCGGAATCGCCCGGGTTCATGCGCTCGGGGGCGTAGCCAAGAAAGAAATCACGGCCGCATTTCAGGCCCGAGGCACGGGCGATGATCGGGCCGCAAACCTCTTCGGTAACGCCGGGATAGACGGTGCTTTCAAGGACCACGGTGGCGCCGGCCGCGATCTGGCCGCCGACCGTGCGGCAAGCGGCGCGCACGGCGCGCAGGTCGGGCCGGTTGTTCGCGTCCACCGGCGTCGGAACGGTGATGATGAAGATGTCAGCCCCGGACAGGGCGGCGCGGCCGGCGGTCAACTCGACACCGCTTGTCGCCAGGGCGCGCTTGGAAACCGCGGCGGCCCGGTCCCGGCCCTTGCCGAGCGCCGCGATGTGCTCGCGGTCGATGTCGAACCCGGTGACCCGAAAATGACGCGCCAGCGCCACCGCCAGCGGCAGGCCGACGTAGCCGAGGCCGATTACCGCGATGCGCAGCGCGCCCTTGGCGTGGTGCGGCGTCCGTTTGGCCGCCGCAAGCCGCGCCAAGAGGCCGTAGCTGACGCCGGAGATACCACGGGCGTTCGCGGCCTCGATCACGCCCGCCCAGGACCGCGCCGGGATGCTGTCGCGATGCTTCCACACCGCTGCCAGACCGCCGCGCAACCCGAGGTCGGATTCGAAATCCCGTCGCGACGGCCACGCCGCGATGATCGCGGCAAAGCTCTCGAAGGTGCTCATGCCCGCCGATGATTACGTTTTGCAATCAATTGGTCAATATTGAAATATGCTCACAGCCGGGTGCCCGCCGGGCGTCGCTGCAATCGTCGGGCCGATCACCTATGATGCCGCGCCATGTCGATGCCCCCGCCGATGGCTGACACCGAATCCGATGCGGCGGGCGAGGGGGCTGCGGGCCGCCTGCTCTTTCTCTTGGCCGATGCGCCGTTCTTTGTTTCGCACCGCCTGTCGATCGCACTGGCCGCCAAGGCGGCGGGTTTCGAGGTCCATGTCGCGGTCCCCTTCGCGGCGGAGCCAGTACGGCGGATGCACGAGTGCGGCCTCGTCCACCATGACATCCCGCTGCGCCGCGGCGCCCGATCGCTGCACGGCGAGCTGCGTCTGATCGCTGCATTCGCGCGGCTGCTGCGTCGTTTGCGCCCGACGATGGTGCACGCCGTCAGTCTCAAGCCGGTGATCTACGGCGGCCTGATGGCCCGGGTCATGGGTGTTCCCGCCGCCGTCCTGGCGGTGACTGGCCTGGGCTACGTGTTCTTGCGCGAAGGCACGAGCGCGGCGCTGACCCGGGCGCTGGTCAAACGGCTGTACCGTTTCGCGCTTGCTCACCGCAACAGCCGGGCCGTCTTCCAGAATCCCGATGACCGCGCCCTCTTCGTCGACGGCGGGCTGGTGGCGGCACGGCGCGTCGTCTTGACGCGTGGCTGTGGCGTCGACACCGCCGAATTCGCGCCCGCGCCCGAGTCCGAGGGGACGCCGACGGTCGTGTTCCCCGCCCGCATCTTGGGCGACAAAGGCGCCCACGAGTTCGCGGCTGCGGCGCGGTGCTTGCGCGAGGACGGCGTGGCCGCACGCTTCGTCATGGTCGGGCGCACCGATCCCGACAATCCCACTGACGTAGGCGAGCCGACCATCCGCCGCTGGGAGGCCGAGGGCATTCTCGAGTGGTGGGGGTTTCGCGACGACATGGCGGCGGTCCTTGCCCAGGCGCACGTTGTCTGCATGCCATCCTACCGCGAGGGGTTGCCACGGGTGCTGATCGAGGCCGCCGCCTGCGGCCGAGCCATCGTCACCGCGGACGTGCCCGGCTGCCGCGAAGTCGTTCGCGATTCCGAGAACGGCCTGTTGGTCCCGGTCCGCGACGGCGCCGCCACCGCAGCCGCGATCCGGCGCCTGGTCGAGGCTCCCGATCTGCGGCGCAGGCTCGGCGCTAGGGGCCGCGAGATCGTGCTGGCCGAGTTCTCGGTCGAGCGCTTCGTCGCCGAGACCCTGGCGGTCTATCGCCAGCTCTCGCCGATTCCCGAGCGGACCGCCGCGCAACCATGAGGTGGCTTTCGCTGCTCGCGCTGGGCCTTGCCGCCTTCGTCGTCTCGGCCGTGCTGACGCGCCTGGTGCTCCACTTGTTGCTACGCCAGGGCGTCCTCGATCATCCCAATCCGAGGTCGAGCCATTCGTGGCCGAGGCCGCGCGGCGGTGGGCTCGCGGTGATGGCGACGGTGGCGCTCGGTTGGTTGGCGGCGCCGGCGCTCTTGGATCTCTTCGCTGCGCCGGCACTCGATCTTGGCGCTCGACCGGCGATGACGATACTGGGCATCGGGCTCGCGCTCGCCTTGTTGTCGTGGCTTGACGACCTCAAGGACCTGCCTCTGGCCTTTCGTCTCGGCGTACAGACGTTGGCGGTGGCCGCGGGCGTGGCGGCGCTTCCTCAAGAGGGTCTGGTGTTTGGCGGCCTGCTGCCGCTGTGGACCGATCGCGCGCTAGCCGGGATCGCCTGGCTGTGGTTCGTCAACCTCTACAACTTCATGGACGGGATCGACGGGCTGAGCGCGGTCGAGACCGCGTCCATCGGCATCGGCGTTTGCCTGGTCGCCGTCCTCACCGATATCGAGCCCGGAGTGGCCGCCGATGCCCTGGTCGTGGCCGCGGCGATGCTTGGCTTCCTGTGGTGGAACCGGCCCCCAGCGCGCATCTTCCTGGGCGATGTCGGCAGCGTTCCGCTCGGCTACCTCGTGGGCTGGCTCTTGCTCTCGCTGGCGGCGGCCGGGCAGTGGGCCGCGGCGGCGCTGTTGCCCGCCTACTATCTGGCCGACGCCTCGGTGACGCTGCTCCGCCGGCTGACCCGCGGCGTGCCGGTGTGGCGGGCGCACGCCGAACACTTCTATCAACACGCCGCACGGGCCGTCGGGCATGCCCGGGTCTTGGGTGCCGTGACTTTGGTCGACATCTGTCTGGTGGCGCTCGCCGTTCTGACCGCCCTCGCCCCGCGCCAGACCGTGGCCTGGCTGGTGCTCGGCCTGGCGCTTGCCGCGGCGATGTTGTGGTATCTTGCGCGCCGCAAGCCCTCGCCACAACGCGCATCGCACCATCCAGGCGAAGACCATGCCGGCTGATTCCCGCGCCCGGGGGGCGCCCAACCTGCGCATCGCCGCCGTCGCCTGCCACGATCTGGTCATGGCCGCGGTTTCTTTCGAGATCGCCGTGTTCGCCCGCTACTACTCGCTGGGCGCGCCGCAGCCGTTCGGGTTCCTGTGGGAGGGGACGGCAATCTTCACGTTGGTCTGCGGCGGGGTCTTCTGGTGGCTCGGCATGCCCCGCGGGATCTGGCGCTACGCCTCGCTCAAGGACATCTTCAAGATCGCCCGCGCGGTGGTGCTGGCGGCCCTGATCTTCCTCCCGGTGCTGTTCGTTCTGACCCGGCTTCAGGACTATCCGCGAAGCGCGCTGATCGTCAACATCCCGCTCTTGTTCCTGTTGGTCGCCGGGCCGCGGCTGCTCTACCGTTTGGTCAAGGACGGAAGTCTGGCGGCGGTATTCGTCCGCGAGGACGACACCAGGGTGCCGGTGCTGCTGGTCGGCGCCTCGGACGCGTCCGAAACCTTCATTCGAGAGATGGCGCGCCCCGAGGCCGGCTACCGTGTGGTCGGCATCGTCGCCGAGGAAGCGGTTCGCGTTGGCCGCGAGGTCCGTGGCGTCCGGGTTCTTGGGGGTATCGACCAATGCGCCGGGGTGATCGAGCGGTTGGCCGCCCAGGGACGCCGGCCGCAGCGCCTGATCATCGCCACCGATGCCATCGACGGCGCGGCCGTGCGCGGCCTGCTCGACGTCGCCGAGGGCGCCGGAATGACCCTTTCCCGGCTGCCCAAGCTAACCGACTTCCGCGGCGGCGCCGGGGCCGAGCGGATCGAGGTTCAACCGGTCGCCGTCGAGGACCTGCTGGGACGCACGCAGAAGGTCCTCGACCGCGAGGCCATGCGCGCCTTGATCGAGGGGCGGCGGGTACTGGTGACCGGCGCCGGCGGCACCATCGGCGGCGAGCTGGTACGCCAATGCGCGGCCTACCAGCCGGCGCATATCACCCTGTTCGATGCCGGCGAGTACAACCTCTACCGCATCGACCGCGAACTCGACGAGCGTCACCCCGAGCTCTCGCGCGCCGCCCTCTTGGGCGATGTCCGCGACCGCGGCCGGGTTGAGCGCACCTTCGCCCGCGAACGACCCGACTTGGTTTTCCACGCCGCCGCCTTCAAGCACGTGCCCCTGTCCGAATCCAACCCCAACGAGACGGTGCTGACCAACGTCTTGGGCACCTATCGGGTGGCCCAGGCGTGCCGCGATTCGAGCGCCTCGGCGATGGTCCTGATCTCTACCGACAAGGCGGTGCGACCGGCCTCGGTGATGGGGGCGACCAAGCGCTTGGCCGAGATGGTGTGCCAGGCACTGGCCGCCGCCGAATCGGGCCATGCCGCGCCGACCCGTTTCATCACCGTGCGTTTCGGCAACGTGCTGGGCTCGACCGGCTCGGTGGTGCCCTTGTTCCAACGCCAGATCGCAGCCGGCGGACCACTCACCGTCACCCACGCCGAGGCCACGCGTTATTTCATGACCGAGCGCGAGGCGGTCGAACTCGTGCTGCAGGCCTCGGCGGATTCGCGCGAGCCCGGCGCGGGTGGCCGGATCTACGTTCTCGACATGGGCGAACCGGTGCGCATTCGCGATTTGGCGCGGCAGATGATCCGGCTCGCCGGGCTAAGGCCCGAGGACGACATCGCCGTGGTCTACACCGGCCTGCGGCCCGGTGAAAAACTGACCGAGGCGTTGTTCGAGGAATCCGAGTCGCCGGCGCCGACGGCGCGCGAGGGCATCCATCTGGCGACGCCCCCCGTGGTCAGCCACGAAGCCCTGGCGCCCGAGCTCGAGCAACTCTTCGCGGCCGCGCAGGCGCGGCGCACCGAAGAGACGCTGGCGCTGCTCCGTCGCATGGTTCCAGCCTACGTGGCCGCGCCCGAGGTGGCGCAGGCGGCCGCCGCAACCGATTGAGTCGATGGCACCACCGCCGATCCGCCGGGCGCTGATCTCGGTCTCCGACAAATCGGGCCTCGATTCCCTGGGCCGCCATCTTGCGGAGTCAGGGGTTGAGATCCTTTCCACCGGGGGCACCGCCGCGGCGTTGAGCGAGGCCGGAATAGAGGTCCGCGACGTGGCCGCGTACACCGGCTTTCCCGAGATGATGGACGGGCGCGTCAAGACCCTACATCCCAAGGTGCACGGCGGCATTCTGGCCCAGCGCGACACGCCCGGGCACCTCGCGTCGATGGCCGAGCATGACATCGCCGCCATCGACCTGGTGATCGTGAACCTTTATCCCTTCGAGGCGACGATCGCCTCGGGCGCGGACCGCGCCGCCTGTGTGGAGCAGATCGACATCGGCGGTCCGGCGCTGATTCGCGCCGCGGCCAAGAACCATGCCTTCGTCACCGTGATCGTCGAGGCGGACGACTACGGGCCGCTGCTCGACGAGATGAAGGCCAACGGCGGCGCCACCACCGAGGCGTTTCGCCGCCGCCTGGCGGCCACGGCCTATGCCCGCACCGCCGCCTACTATGCGGCGATCGCGGCCTGGTTCGGCGACGACCTGGGCGAGCGGTTCCCCAATCGCCTCGTGCTCGCCGCCGAGCGCCGCGAAGTATTGCGCTATGGCGAGAACCCGCACCAGGCGGCCGCGTTCTATTCCGGCGGCACGCCGCGTCCCGGCGTCGCCACCGCCACCCAGATCCAGGGCAAGCCGCTGTCCTATAACAATCTCAACGACACCGACGCCGCCTTCGAGCTGGTCGCCGAGTTCACCGAGGGACCGGCGGTGGCCATCATCAAACACGCCAATCCGTGCGGCGTCGCGCTCGGCGCCGGCCTTGCCGAGGCCCACCAAAGGGCGCTTGCCTGCGACCCGGTAAGCGCATTCGGCGGCGTGGTCGCGCTCAACCGGACACTGGACGCGGCCACCGCGGCGCAAATCGCCGAGGTCTTCACCGAGGTTGTCATCGCCCCCGACGCCGAGGCCGAGGCCAGGGAAATCCTCGCCGCCAAGGACAACCTGCGGCTCTTGCTGAGCGGCGCGCTGCCGGATTCGGCGGCGCCCGGAAACATCGTCCGCTCACTTGCCGGCGGCTATCTCGTGCAGGGCCGCGACGACCGGCGGGCGCCGCGCGAGCTGACGGTCGTCACCAAGCGCGCCCCGACCGAGGCCGAGCTCGCCGACCTCCGCTTTGCCTTCACCGTCGCCAAGCACGTCAAATCCAACGCCATCGTGTATGCCAAGGGACTTGCCACCGTGGGCGTTGGCGCGGGACAGATGAGCCGCGTCGATTCCGCGCGCATCGCCGCCGCCAAGGCAAAAGAGGCCGCCCTGGCCGCCGGGCGCGAGACCTCGCCAACCGTCGAATCCGTGGTCGCCTCGGACGCCTTCTTCCCCTTCGCCGACGGGCTCATGGCGGCGGCCGAGGCGGGGGCGAGCGCCGTCATCCAACCCGGCGGCTCGGTCCGCGACGACGAGGTGATCGCCGCCGCCGACGAAGCGGGCCTCGCCATGGTCTTCACCGGCCTTCGCCACTTCCGCCATTGAGCCCACCGATGGGCCTTGGCACGCTGAACCACATCACGATCACCGTCAGCGAGCTGGCCCGCTCGGCGCCGTTCTATGACGGGGTGCTCACCTTCATGGGCTATCGGCGCGACGAAACCTGCCCGCAATGGATCAGCTGGGTGAAGCCCGGCTACGGCGCGGTCGTGATCAGCCCCGCCGATCCAGCCTCGCCGAACCAGGCGCACGATCGCTATTCCCCCGGCCTTCACCACTTCGCCTTCGACGCCGACAGCCGCGCCGAGGTGGACGGGCTCCATGCCGTGTTGATCGACATCGGCGCCCGCGTGCTCGACCCGCCGGCCGAGTATCATTACTGTCCGGGCTACTACGCGGTCTTCTTCGCCGACCCTGACGGCATCAAGCTCGAGCTCTGCCACACCCCCGGCAATTACGGATCCGCGGCGGACTAGGTCGTCCGCCGCGGGCCTGGCCGCCCTCAGCCGACGATCATGTGGCGGACGTGGCGGTTGGCGATGGCGAGGCGGGCGATGTCGATGCGGCCCTGGGCTTTGAACTCGGTGATCAGGTCGTTGGCGCGCTGAACCGCGGCACGATTGTGATCGGCCCACGCGGTGACCGCCGCCTCGCCAGCGGCGCCGTCGGCGGCGGCGATGACGCGGCTGGTGAGCGCCCGTTGCTGGCCGTAGAGGTCCTCGACAATGGCGGTGGTGGCGAGGCGTTGCCAATGATCGTCGGCGTCGATGCGCTGGGCGGCGGCGCGCAGCCAGTCGAGCCCGAGGCGCGCGCCGACCGCGAAGTAGACGGCGCCGACCTCGTCGACCGGCCGCTTGCAGGCCTCGGCGGCGTGGACGATATGGCAGGCGGCGGCCAGCGGATCGAGGCCGGCGACACGCCGCGCAATGTCCTCCGGCACGCCATCGGCGGTCAGCGTTTCGAGCCGCCGCTCCAGCTCCTGAGCGTCGAACGCCGCCAGCATCGAGCCCAGCTTCTCGGTCAACAGGGCGATCCCCGGCGCGTAGCCGGCGATGGTCGCGGCGATGTCCAGTGGCTGCGCCAGATTGCGTAGGAACCAAAGCGTCCCCCGGCGCACCAGTTCGATGCTCGCGGCCAGCATGCGGGTTTGGGCTTCGGCGGCGACCCGGTTGTCGAGCGATTCGATGGCGTTCCACACCTTGCGCAAGTCGAACGCGTCGCGCGTGACGGCATAGGCGCGGGCGATCTCGCCGGCGCCAAAGCCGCTTTCATCGGCGACTTCGCTGATGAACGTCGGGCCGGCGCGGTTGACCAGGCTGTTGGAGACGTAGGTGGCCACGATTTCGCGGCGCAGACGGTGGCCACCGATGGCGGTGGCGAAGTCCTTGCGCAGCGGGCGCGGCATGTAGCGGGCGAGATCGCCGCTGAGGTAGGGATCTTCGGGCAGGCCGGAATCGAGCAGCGCATCGTAGAGATCGAGCTTGGCATATGCCAAAAGGACCGCGATCTCGGGCCGCGTCAGCCCCCGGTCCTCGGTTTCGCGATCGAGGACGGTTTGCTCGTCGGGCAGGTACTCGAGGGCGCGGTCGAGCCTTCCGGTGCGCTCGAGGGCGCGCATCATTCTGGCGGCGCCGCTCAGGAGTTCTGGGCCTTGCGCCTGGGCTACGGTGATCGCCTGGCTCTGGACATAGTTGTCGCGCAGCACCAGCGCCGCTACCTCGTCGGTCATCTGGACCAGGCGGCGGTTGCGCTGCTTGATCGTCATGTCCCCCGCGGCGACCACCGAATCCAAGACGATCTTGATGTTGACCTCGTGGTCCGAGCAGTCGACGCCGGCCGAATTGTCGACGAAATCGGTGTTGACCCGGCCGCCGTTCAGCGCGAACTCGATCCGTCCCAACTGTGTCACGCCCAGATTGGCGCCTTCGCCGAGCACCTTGCAGCGCAACTCGTGCCCGTCGATCCGAATCGCGTCGTTGGCGCGGTCGCCGGCGTCGGCATGGGACTCGTCGGCGCCTTTGATATAGGTCCCGATGCCGCCGAACCACAGCAGGTCGGCCTCGGCCAGCAACATCGCCTTCAACAGCGCGTTGGGCGTGACCCGGTCCTCGGCAATCCCGAACAGCTGCTTGATCTCGGGCGTGAGGTCGATCGACTTGGCGCTTCGGTCGAACACCCCGCCGCCCTTGGAGATCAGCTTGGC
>PVBE010021453.1_pt1 | contig 20723 bp, 21 predicted proteins | sample 1631181 | NCBI WGS metagenome assembly PVBE01 (sample SAMN08397723, study PRJNA350692) | Marine metagenome, whole genome shotgun sequencing project. | isolation source: water | place: Pacific Ocean | collected 2012-04 | reverse complement strand
TCTTAAACACCGATCTGGTATTCCCGTCTCGAGCCGATGCGGCGACTTTGCTGCAGGATCTCCAAAAACGCGAATAGCGCGAGAAAAGAGGCCCCGGGTCGTTGCGATGCGGGAAGTACCGCAAGATAAAGTAGCGGCGGTCTCAGCGGCCTTCGAGTCGCCGCGCCGCCGCCGGTGAGCCGCCGTCTATGCGGTCGTATTCGGTCAGCACAGCGATCGTTTCTTTGCCATCCTTTTCCCGATATGCGACCCGGACCGGCAAATACGCCAACTCGGCCGCACACCAGAAAGTCGTTCTACGTTTATCTTTCGATCGCCGGCGGACGATCTTCATGGTATCGAATTCGCCGATGTCCGTTTTGATTCGTTCTTGCTCCATGAATACGGGGCGGTACAGCTTTTCTTTCCCTCGATCCGCGATTCGGTAACCCAGGTCCGTCTTGCCCAGCCCTAAGTCGTGCATCAGCGCCGCCTGATAAATGAGCTTGTCGAGCAGGTTCTCGCTCAACGGCGAGGACATCGTTTCGCCGTTGACAATCGTTTTGACGTTCGCATTTTCCCGATCGAAGTACATGCTGATAACTCGTGGTTTCTTCTTGTTTTTTCTCACGTAGTTGTACTGATCCGGGCGGTAAGTTCCCAACTCAAAAGCGCCGGAGCTGGTTTCGAGCAACTCGTCCCTGTTGACTATGGACGCAAGACCGGTAGCTTTCAATTTCGATACGAAGCGATAGGTTCCATCCGCTTGAACTTCGAATGACCGTTCCATCTTCCCTACGGTTAGCGGCCCCATCATGAGCCTGTAAGTTGCGTGGTATCCGCCCTCGGCCGCTGCCGCTGGTGATAGCAGCAATACAAAGGCGACCACCAAGGCGTAACGCGGTATCATTGAAACACGATTCTTCGCTGAACAGACCATCGCTTAGTGATAGGATCGCGGGCGAAGTTCCTGTGGCGCCCGTGACCCGATCAATTGACCGAGACTTATCTTAACAGACGAAATTCAACTATATGACGTTCGCAATCAGAGACCGTCGGCCCGGGAGAGTGTTGGTAGTCGGCGATGTAATGCTCGACCGATATTGGGAGGGGAAAACCCATCGCATTTCGCCCGAGGCACCGGTGCCGGTCGTCACCGTTCGGCGAGAAAGTGAGAAGGTGGGCGGTGCGGGAAACGTTGCCGCCAACGTCGTCGCACTCGGCGCGGAGGTGGATCTGATCGGCGGAACCGGAGCGGATGCCGCTAGCGAGCGATTGCAAGAACTGTGTGAGTCGTCTGGTATCTCGGCACATTTCATCCGTGACGAATCGGGCGAAACGACCGTTAAACTGCGTGTTTTGAGTCAACATCAGCAGCTACTACGCCTTGATTTCGAGGCCGAGCGCCCGCTACACGACGCAGCACGTGTGGAGCGGCTTTTTCTCCAAAAGCTGCCCGATGCGGATATCGTCGTTCTATCGGATTACGGTAAAGGGTTCGTCGCGGACGCGCCCACGCTCATAGCGGCGACCCGTGCGGCCGGCAAGCGTGTGATCGTGGATCCCAAATCAAATGATTTCTCGCGTTACGCGGGAGCTTCTATGGTTACTCCCAATTTCGCTGAGTTCGAGGCCTGCGTAGGCCACTGTCGAGGCGAAGGGGAAATACTCGAACGCGGGATTTCCCTGTGTGAGAAAAACGATATCGCGGCGCTACTCGTCACACGCGGCGAGCGAGGTATGACGCTTGTTTCGCCGGGTTCCGCACCCATCACCCTCAAGGCGGAAGCCCGGGATGTTTTCGACGTTACGGGAGCCGGAGATACCGTCTGCGCAGTTGTGGCAACTTTTCTCACGGCCGGCGCGGAGTTGGCCGAAGCCGTGCTGTATGCAAACGAGGCTGCCGGGATCGCGGTTGGCAAATTAGGGACCGCGACTGTGAGTGTCGATGAATTGGAGCGTGCTCTAGCGGCAAGCGCGAGCAGAACGGCCGGTGTCGTGACGGTGGCTGAGCTATTGCATCGGCTCGCCGAGGCCAGGACTGCCGGCGAGCGCATCGTTATGACGAACGGGTGTTTCGATATCGTCCACGCTGGGCACGTCGCCTATTTGGAGCAGGCAAAGGCGCTCGGAACGCGGTTAATCGTGGCGTTGAATTCGGATGCATCGATATCCCGTTTGAAGGGGTCGCAGCGTCCTATTCATCGGCTGAAGGATCGAATGGCGGTCGTCGGGGCGCTATCCGCCGTAGATTGGGTAGTGAGCTTCGACGAGGACGATCCGCGCGTATTGGTAGAATCAATCCGTCCCGATGTTTTGGTGAAAGGCGGCGATTACGAAGTCGACGATATCGTCGGTGGAAAATCTGTATTGGACGCTGGTGGCGAGGTGTTGGTGCTGCCGATCGTGGAGGGGATGTCGACGACCGCGATAATACAAAAAATCGTGGCCGATGGCACTGGGAAGGCAAATCTAGAATGATAATTGTAACCGGGGGCGCCGGCTTCATCGGGAGCAATCTCGTCCATGGACTCAATCGGCTAGGCCACGATGACGTGGTCGTCGTAGACGACCTGTCCGATGGACGAAAGTTTTCCAACATCGTGACGGCTCAGATCCACGACTACCTAGACGTGGAGGAATTTCGCGGGTGGTTTTCAGCGGACCGCGACCCGTTCGATAATGTCGAACGCGTCTACCATCTCGGTGCATGTTCAACCACGACGGAGTGGAATGGCCGTAAGATGTTGGACGTGAATTACGCTTATTCCCGAGACTTGATTCGGTATTGCGTAAAGCGCAACACTCCCATCGTTTACGCTTCGAGCGCTGCAATTTACGGTGGCTCGGCCGATTTTTCTGAGAATGTTGCGAATGAGAAGCCGCTTAACGTGTACGGGTATTCGAAACAATTGCTCGATTCCTTTGTCCGGCGTTACCTGGGTTCCGTCGAAAGCCAAATTGTCGGACTGAGATATTTCAACGTTTATGGCCCACGCGAACAACACAAGGGCACGATGGCGAGCGTCGCTTATCATCTGAATCGTCAAATGATTGAGTCTGGCGTGCTCAAGCTGTTCGAAGGAAGTCACGGGTTTGCGGCGGGTGAACAGCGGCGAGATTTTGTCTATGTCGAAGACGCCGTCAACACCACGCTTTGGTTCTGCGAACATAAGAGTTCCTCAGGTATTTTCAACTGCGGTACTGGGCGCGCGGAAACGTTCAATGAGGTTGCCAAGGCCGTCGTTGAATGGCACGGACGCGGCGAAATCAAATACATCCCGTTTCCGGGCGAACTTGAGAATACGTATCAGAGTTTCACCGAAGCCGACCTCCGCTCGCTTCGCGCTACCGGATGCGAATTGGACTACCGGTCCGTCAGAGAAGGGGTCCTCGCCTACCTCGATTGGCTGAACGCTTGAGAATCATCTACACGGTCGCTTTCTTCCTCGCCGTCCCGCTTTTGTTAGTTCGGGTCTTTTGGCGCTGGCGCGGCGATCCTTCTTACCGTGCTCGTTGGCGCGAACGATTCGCTTATGATCTGCCGGTGGCACCGGAAATCAGCCCCGTTTGGATCCACGCTGTCTCGGTCGGCGAGGCGGTCGCCGCGACTCCAATTGTCGATCATTTACTCGATCGCCTGCCGTCGATCCCGATACTGTTTTCGACGACGACGCCAACCGGTGCCGCGACCGTGAAAAGCCGGTTCGGTGATTCCGTGCTGCATACCTACTTTCCGTACGACTTACCGTCGGTGGTTAACCGTTACGTCGGACATTTCAGTCCTAGATTACTGGTCCTGATGGAAACCGAACTCTGGCCGAATCTGTTGAGTCGATGCCGCGAGTCCGATGTTCCTGTGTTGATGGCGAACGCCAGACTTTCGGAAAAATCAACCGCGCGGTATCGCCGCTGGCCGTCTATCTCAAAAGAAATGATTTCGGCGATAAAGTGCTTTGCGGCACAGGGCACCGGTGATCGCGATCGATTTATTTCGCTTGGTGCCGATCCCAGCGCCGTCGTAACCACCGGCAGCGTGAAATTCGATATTGAATTGCCTCCAAGCATTCTGGAATCCGGACAGGCACTTCGCCGTTTTCTTGGCGTTAGTAGAGCGGTACTAATGGCCGGTAGCACTCGCGAAGGCGAGGAAGACATATTGCTAGAGGCGTTCTCGGTTTTGAGAAAGCGCTACCCGGATTTGCTGATGTTGATAGCTCCGAGGCACCCCGAGCGTTTTCATTCGGTTGCCGAGTTGTGTCGTCGGAAGGGGTTCGCGGTCGCCCGCCACAGCCGCGACGAACCCAGTTTGCCGGAGACAACGGTCTACCTGATCGATTCGATGGGAGAGTTGCCGAGTTTCTACGCGGCCGCCGACGTTGCATTCGTAGGCGGTTCCTTGGTCCCTCGGGGCGGGCACAACGTTCTCGAGCCCGCTGCACTCGGCGTACCGGTGGTCGTCGGCCCCTATACCTACAATTTTTCCGATATCGTTGGGATGCTGCAGTCGGTCGGAGCACTCAGCCTTGCTGAGGATGCTGAAACCTTGGCGGATCGGATCGACGCATGGCTGGGGAGCAGCGATGTACGCGATCGAGCCGGGGCCGCCGGTAAGGATATTGTCGCTCAAAATCGCGGCGCCGCAGGGAAAACCAATGAGATTATCGATAGAATGATCACCGAGTCGGCGTTACAGGACAATAATGCCGGTTAATTACCGTAAAAAGTTAGAACTTTGCTCGCGAACGGCTTTCAAAATGAGTGTGGTGGTATGCTTACTTCTACGATAATCGAAGGGTGGTGTGCGTGAGTGCTCGTTGCGGAGAAACGAAAATGCGATATATAGACGTGCGAATGATTCTTTTTTCCTCTATTTTTGCGTTGACTGGGTCGACGACGGCGGTGGCGCAATCTCAGGTTTTTGCCTATCCGAACGTGGGTCAATCCGAAGAACAGCAGTCGCGCGACCGCTTTGAGTGTCACCAGTGGTCGGTCACTCAGACCGGATTCGACCCGACCACGGCGGCACCTCTCCCGCGTCGGGCGGCTGCGCCGCCGCCGAACCCGAATCAAGGTTACAGCGAGCGGCGCCGACGTGACCGGGGGTTCCTCGGGATCGGTGACGGCGGATTCTTCGAAGGCGGAGGAATGATGGGCGACGCGGCGACCGGGGCGGCGCTCGGTGCGGCAGGCGGTGCTATTGCCGGTGATGCGGGTGAAGGCGCAGCGATCGGTGCATTGGCGTCGACCGTTTTTGGCGCGATGTCACGTTCGAGTAGCGGCTCGAGTTCGAGTTCAGACCGGCAACGACAACAACAACAGCGACAGCAGTATTACCAGGAACAGCAGGCCGAGGCGGATCAGGTTTACCTCGAAAGGGTCGATCGTGTAGAAGAGTACAACCGAGCGTACGGCGCGTGCATGCAGAGCAGAGAGTACACCATAAATTGACCGCCCGATTCTGCGCGATTCTTTGCCGTTGTGGTGCCCCTTAACGCAGCATCGCCTGGATCGCTTTGAAATGTTCGTGCCGTGAGCTGACTAACCATTCAAAAATCACCGATTCGGCGCTAACGATGGCCGCATTGGATCGGCTCAGCCGCGCTAGAGCATTCTGATAGTTTTCGAGACGGCGCGAGCACACGGCATCTTCCACGATATATACCTGAAAGCCGTCGGCGAGGAGTTCGAGCGCCGTTTGCAGCACGCAGACATGTGCTTCCATACCGACGATGATGATCTGCGGACGTCCGGCCTGTCCCACCGCGTCCGCAAAACCCGCCGCGCCCAAGCTACTGAAAGTGGTTTTTTCAAACGAACGAGCCGTTGCCGGTAGTATGTTGGCTATGTCGTCGACGGTCGGCCCGAGGCCTTTCGGGTACTGCTCCGTGTATAACACGGGCACATCGAGCAAATCCGCCGACCTAGTGAGTAGTGTCGAATTGGTAATTACGCGGCTCAACACCTTGGCCGGCATCGCTTGCCCAAGTTGTTGCTGGATGTCTATGAGCAGTAGCTGGCTCGATTCGACAGAACATTTGGCGCCGCTGGCGGGCAGTTTTGCGGTGGTCATAGTGGGCTCCAACTGTTGAAGGTTCTTCGTGGATGTGGTTCTTTTTTTGTCCAATCGTCTCGCTTACCGCTCGACGAGCCAGCTATTCGCGATAGACAGATCTTCAGGTCTCAGGGTCCCGGCGGCTTGCTTCAGTCGCAAGATATCCAAAATATAGTCGTAGCGCGAACGAGAGAAATCCCGCCGGGCTTCGAACAGTCCGCGCTCGGCATCGACGACGTCAACGGCGGTCCGCGTCCCTACTTCGAACCCGGCGCGTGTCGAATCGACTGCGGTTTTCGAAGAGAGTACGGCTTGGCGCAGTGCCTTAACTTCACTTATCCGCGCGATAACGCCTAAGTAAGCCTGCCTTGTTTCGCGGAACACGGCGCGTCTAGCCTGTTCCAGTTGTTCAAGGGCCGCGGTGTGCTCATGTGAGGCCTCACGAGTACGTGACACGACCTGGCCACCTTCGTAGATCGGTACATTGAGTTCGATGGCGATATCGCTCTGCGTAGTTTCGCTAGACCCGAATCGTCCGCCTTGTTTGTTGAAACCGTGGTTCCCAGTGATATCGATTGTCGGTAGGTGTCCGGAGTACTGCAGGCGGATTTCTTCGAATGCTATTTCCGTTGCTATTTTGGCGGCCGCGACCTCGAGGTTCTGGTCGAGCGCCGTCTCCGTCCATGCCTCGATATCCGCCGGGTCGGGGGCGGCCAATTTGATCGACTCGCCAAGGGTGGCGAGGCTTTCGTAATAGACTGCGGTGATTTCGCGTAACGCTTCGCGCGAATTGTCGAGTTCGTTTTCTGCGACTATCTGGGCCGCCGTCGCTCGGTCGTAGCCGGCTTGCGCTTCCTGCACGTCAGTAATAGCGACAAGTCCGACCTCGAATCTCTGCCGCGCCTGTTCGAGCTGCCCTTGCAAGGACAGTTTAGCAGCCGTCGTGAACTCCAGGTTGTCCTGTGCGGCGAGGACATCGAAATATCGCTCTGCGACACGGACGACAAGAGCTTGCCTCGCTGCATCGAGTTCGTAGTGAGATTGACGCAGCCGTTTATCGGCCTGCCCGAGACGCACGTAGCGGTCATAATGGTAGACGGGTTGGTTCAAAGTAATGCGAAAGTTGCGATTCGTAAATGCGGATCTTCCTCCCATGCCGACTGCGCTGGATAAAGTAATGTCCTGTTTTACTCTCGACGTGCCTCCGCTGAAACTGAGTGTCGGAAGCCATAGATCGGCCCGCGCCTGTGGAATGCCTTCGCCTGCCGCCAGCGCGTTAGCGTATGCTTCACGGTATTGCGGGTCAGTTTCTAGAGCATGCTCTAGGATAGTCATCAGATCGACGGCACCTGCGTTACCGGGGAATACGAGGCCGAGGGCAGCGAGAAGGGCAAGGGTGCGTAGCCCAGGAATGAGGGTTGAGGTTTTTCGGTTCAATCGCTGCCCTATCTTTGTGAACCAGTTGGCGCGGCTCGATCGGGAAAGTATCACCTTTGAATCTGGCTGATTTCGACTCGACGAATCGGTGGAGCCTAGCTCTGCAGCGATCAGACTGCAACAAGGTCGGCGCGGATTGTAGAAGATAGTTCCCGGCACCGGGTTTCAGAATTGAAACTGAGCTTGCGCTTCGCCACCGACCAACGGCTTGAGATCGGTTTCGAACAGTGATTCGGCGATGAACTCGGTGTCCCCCATCCGGGTCACGAGACAGGCTTCCATGGTCGGACTCGTCCCGACGATCATGAACAGGCGCCCACCGATCGCGAGCTGCCGCTCGATGACCGGGCGGGCGGCCGACACGGATCCGGTTAAAACGATTACCTCATAAGGCTCCCGCGATTCCCAGCCGTCGATTCCGTTACCTTCCTCCAAATGGACTTCCCCGGTCCCGTAAGCCTCGAGCCTTTTTCGGGCCGAGTCCAGGAAGGCCGGCCGGATTTCGATACTCGTCACGTGTCCGGCGAGGGATCCCAATAGCACCGTGAGATAGCCGCTGCCCGTGCCGATCTCTAACACGCGATCATTCGGCTGCAAATTTAGCGATTGCAGCAGGCGTGCCTCGATCTTCGGCGTCATCATTGTTTCGCCGTAGCCGAGTGGGATAGCGGAGTCTGAGTAGGCGAGCGTGCGGTAGGACTCCGGGACGAATTCGTCGCGCGGTATAGCCGCAATGCAATCGAGTACGGCCTGGTCCAGCACGTCCCAAGTACGGATCTGCTGGGCTACCATGTTCAATCGCGCCTGTTCAAAATTCATCATTGGCGTCCGACCCTCGTGCTCTCGGTAATTGGTGACCGTTAGGCGGGGAACATGTCGATTATAAACTGATTATTGGCGAAGGTGCGGGCATGGGCGCCGTTCGACCGCTGCGATTATAGTACAGTCGGTTGCGGTACAGGATCTGCGACCCCGACGAACGGTGCTCGCGGAGGCGGCAAGCTGACGCCGAGCGCCCGTAGATCCGTTAGCGCCCGGTGCGAATTACGCGTTTCTCAGCGCCATCTCTGCTTCCGCCTCCGGCCGGTGATCCGCTTCGGTCTCCGCGACTAATAGAATGCCCGACTCGGGGTCGCGTGCCAAAGCGATCGCGGGATCGAACAGCGCGCGCTCGCCGTGTGCGGTCACCGGCGCCAATCGATGATTCGGGATTTCCCGCGCTAGTGCGAGGCTGGTACGTACAAGTTCTATTGTGCAATCGATATCCGGAAGCAAATCCGTATCGCCGATGACTACTCGCGATTGGCAATAGCCGCCATCAGCGTGCGCGTGGTGCGAAGCGGCTTCCCGAATCAGGGTATGCGCCCTGCACAGCAGTCGGCGGTCAGACCCGACGATTCCAAAATGAGTAAGAGCCGCGGCGATGGCGACAATCTCGTCAAGCGACTGTGTCGATCCAGCCGCGGCCGTGCAATGGTGCGCTGGTACCCGGTGTTCGTAGATCGCGACGGTTGTTTCAAAGATTGTATCCGCATCTCGCGTCAGCCGCCGGAGTTCGTAGGCATCCGCGAATTGGCGTAGGGCGAGCGCATACCAGGCATTGTCCCGCAGTCGCAGGGAGTCCCGCGCTTGATGTGTCCGGGTGTCGCTCGATGCCGTCCTGCACGAACTGAGGGGCGTGGCTTGCGAATAGACAAAACGATGAATAGCGATCCCCAAATCCCGTAACGTGGACCGGCGGGAGAGGCGCGCGCCGAAAGCCAACGCCTGTAGCACGACTGCTTGACCGCGGAGAGTGGTCAAACGATTACGGTTGTTCCATTGTGAGCCGATCGAATACTGGCATGCCGCCCCGTTGCCCGGAACGATGAGTTGCTCGATTCCGTTGAGGTACAGGTTGACCATAATGGTCGCTACGAGGCTACCTTTCAGCGCACGCGTCGTCGCAAATTCGAATTGGTGAAGGTCGACGAATTTGATCAAGCCGATCTGGCCGCCGTGCATCCAATCGTAGCTCGCCGAGTTTCGCTCGACCAAAGCGTCGTATAGGTCTCTCGAGAGCTTCGGATGCTCCCACTCGGTATTGCGGGTCGAGCTCGGGGGCGTTGCACACACCCCTGGTTTTAGCCGCAAGTACACGGGCGCATCCGGTCGCTAGGTTTGTGGAAAGGGAAAAGAAAGCGATCACGGATCGGGGGAAGGAAGGGTTGGTTCTCCCGATCCGGATCGAGTGGCGGAGGAGGACCGCCGAGGAGAGTTGAAATCATGGGTTGCGGGTCCCTGGACCTGCCCTCAGCCGGACAATGCGCGGGCCGCGAACACGGCGATGAACAAGGCGCCCCCAATAATGTTGCCGGCGATCAGTCCGAGCGTCAGACAGGACAACGTGCCGTTGATCACAGATCGCGGCGACGGTCTTCGCGCCGCCGCAAACCGCAGTGCGTTCATATCGAAACGTCTTTGAGGCGTAGGAAAATGGTCACGCGCCGATCGAAGATGTGACCGCCGGGATCTTTGACGTTGGTACTCGCACGGCTTTCACCGTAGCCGAGCGTTCGGATCCTTTTCGGCGAGACGCCACTGTCGATCAAGAATTTCGCTACGGATCCGGCACGCCGAGAACTCAGCGTCCGGTTATGGTTGCGTGATCCGCGAACATCTGAATGTCCCTCCAACTCGATGACCCGATCCGGGTGCTCGATTGCGGCCGCGACCACGCCTCGTAGCACCGGCCAAAGCGCCTGTTCGACCTCTGCGCTATCAGTCCGAAAGAGGATCGTTCCCAGTATTCCGGTGCCGCCCGGAGTAGGTGGCGCGCCGGCCGTTGCGCTCGGGGGCGTAGCCGCGGCGAGTGACGGAAAGGCATCGATTACATCGCGGGCGCCGGCGGTCGCGTTGCAGCACAGACAGATGCCGATGAGGATGAGTCTGTTCATAGTGAGTCTCCGTTCTAAAGTGTTGGGGTCGCACCGTGCACGGTCGGCCGGCTCGGTTGCGTATTGGCCATGTATTTAAGCGGGGATTTGTGACGCGGACCGGTCCCAGCGGAGCAGAAAAAGCGGCGAAATCGGGCGAAAATGTGGAAATTCGAGCTGCTCGCTACGACCAGGACGACATTCAGTTAAAGTATCGGTGTTGCCGGAGGGTTTACTGGAGCCGAACGCGATGACTCGTACTGTTGCAATCGTCGAGGACGACGCGCCAATCCGCGACAATTACGCCGACGCCCTGCGTCGTCAGGGATATCGTGTGCTTACGTTCGCGAATAGAGACGACGCCATGGCAGCTTTTCGCACGCGGCTTCCGGATCTCGTTTTACTTGATATAGCGTTGCACGACGAAATCGACGCCGGATTCGAGATGTGCAGAGAATTGCGGTCATTATGCAGCAAACTCCCGATCATCTTTCTTACTGCACGCGATAGCGACTACGATGCGATCGCCGGTTTGCGGCTCGGCGCGGATGACTATCTGACCAAGGATGTCTCGCTGCCGCACATATCGGCTCGGATTAGTGCATTGTTCCGGCGAGTCGAAGCGCTGCGCGACCCGACCGATCGGACGATCGAACGCACCTGCGGTGATTTGGCGATCGACCCGGACCGGGTCGTCGCGCGTTGGAAGGACGAAATGGTCGACCTAACTTTGACGGAGTTCTGGATAGTCAATGCTTTAACAAAGAATCTTGGACATGTGAAGACGCGTGAGCAACTGATGCAGGCTGCAAACGTGGTCGTGGACGATACGACTGTCACTTCCCATATCAAGCGAATCAGGAAGAAGTTCAAAATAGTAGATGCGGGTTTCAATTGCATCGAGACGGTCTATGGAATGGGGTACCGCTGGACGTAGCCACGGGGAGGTAACGCCGGAGTAGTGCTCGGATGCCCATGATTTCGATACGCGTAAAGCTGGTCTTGTTATCTGTGGCGATGCTCAGCATTCCATATGTTGGGTTCCAATATTTGCGCGAGACGGAACGATACCTGCAGAGCAGCCTTGAGGATTCTCTTCTGGCGGTCGCCGGCGCGCTGGCAGTATCGCTGCAAAACCAATCGACGCTGTTTCGTAGCTCGTCCGGTGAGCATGCGGCGAGCGATTCACTGTTTGTTCACGCCCTGAGCTATCCGATCCATGTCGATGGTTACACGGACGATTGGAACGGCTACATGGAATGGTTCGACCGGTTCGAAGGTGTCGGATCCACTATCGATTCGGGAGATGTTGGCGCTTCGTTCGATCTTGTCGTCGGCGAGCACGGTCAGTATCTTTACTTGGTCGTCTCGGTGTCGGACCAGAACCGTATATATCAGCGCGCGGGGTCGTTCGCACCGGAGAACGCGGACACCGTGGAACTGGTCTTGCGCGGGGAGAACGAAGCGCCGCGTCGTGTCTATCTCGGCACTGCGGGCCCGGGTCCGGTAACAGCATATACCATCGTAGAGAACTGGGATTTCTCGACGGCGCGCCACCCGGTCACGAATATCGTCGGTGAGTGGCGCGAGACCGAGGACGGCTACGTCGTGGAGATTCGCGTTCCTCTGATTCTAGTAGGCTCCGAGATCGGGGTCGCCGTCCATGACAGGGATGTCGGGTCAGATCACTCTTCTGTGAGCACCGGAGACGCGCAGAACGCAACGGCAAACAACCTGCTGCGAACCTCGGCGCTGCTCCAGCAGATGATAGAACGTGTCGGTCTAAAGAAAGGCCGACGTGTATGGGTCATAAACAGAGGCGGTCAAGTGTTGGCGAGTGGCGGCACATTGGCCAGCGAAGTAAAGGGGGGTGCTATAAATTTTCTTTATACGTGGATTCTTCCCGCCGCGAACGAATCCTTCGAGGACGATTTGAAGTCGGCGTCGAGGTTGCGTGGCGAAGAGGTTTTGCGCGCCTTGACCGGCCAGTCTTCGACCCGTTGGCGTTCTTCGCCCGATGAACGTGCTGTTATCGTATCCGCGGCACACCCGGTGCGTGCTGGAAATGAATTAATTGGTGCAATCGTTGTCGAGGAAACAACCAACAGCATTCAAACTCTACAACGTGACGCGATGGCCGCACTGTTCAATAAATCCATCGCGGTATTCATCGGTATTTCGTTTGTTTTGTTGATATATGCGAGTCGGCTGTCTTATCGAATTGCAAAACTCAGAGATCAGGCGGAGAGCGCGATCGACCCGCACGGGCGGGTCGTCGGTCTGATTTCTGGCAGTTCGGCGTCGGACGAGATTGGGGATCTTTCGCGGAGCTATTCCGAGATCCTCCAGCGTCTCACCGATTACAATGCCTACCTGGAAAGTATGGCGAGTAAGCTGTCTCACGAGTTGCGAACACCGTTGGCCGTGGTGTCATCGTCGCTCGAGAACCTCGACGATCTTAAACTGCATCACGACCAGGAACGCTATCTGGAACGCGCGCGCGAAGGGATGCAACGTTTGCATAACCTCGTTTCCCGGTTGAGCGAGGCGTCGCGGCTCGAACAATCCGTTTCGAACGTCGAGTTCGAAGAGTTCGACCTCGCCGAGTTAATCGAAGGTTGCGTCGACGGATACCGCCAGGCCTATCCCCATCAGCGCTTCGACGTATCTCGCCCTCCCGAGATTTGCCCGTTTGTCGGTTCAGGTGACTTGATTGCGCAGCTATTAGATAAGCTGGTGGATAACGCCATCGCGTTCCGTCGCCCCGACACGCCGATCGAAGTATCGCTGTTGGATCGTCCGGATCGCTTCGAGTTGTGCGTGACCAATCAAGGTGAGTTTCTACCCGAAGCCATGCAGAAACAAATATTCAATTCGATGGTGTCATTGCGAAGCGACCGGGCCGACGGCGAGCCACACTTAGGGCTTGGTTTGTTCATAGCGCGGCTCATCGCCGAAATGCACCACGGACGGATCTCGGCGGAAAACCTCGAAGATGGGGCCGGCGTCGTTTTCAGGATCCTGCTGCCGCGTTCGGGGTTACCGGCTCTCTCCCGGTAGACGGTCGGCTAACACATCGAATCGCATTCCTGAGAACTTCCGCGCCCGCTTCGGATCCGCTGCAGCGTTCGCTCAAATACCGGCGCCAGCGGCGTGCACCGGACTGTCCTTGATATAGATAATGAAGCGGTTTCGCCAAATGACGCGCATAGATACCTGATGATATTTCGGGCTCGGCGTACTCCATGTACCGCTGGAAAATTTCGATTCGATCGAGCGGACTCGTAGTTGACGCGAAGAGTTCGATATCGACCGCAGAGAGCAGATAAGGTGTGTGATAGGCGGCGCGTCCGATCATCACGCCGTCGACGCTGTCTAGATGGCCGAGCGCTGCTTCGAGCGATTGCACGCCACCGTTGAGAACAATCGTCATCTTTGAAAAATCGCGCTTCAAGCGTCGAACCAGGTCATATCGCAGGGGTGGGACTGCTCGGTTTTGGCGGGGACTCAATCCGTCGAGCCAGGCTTTTCGGGCATGGACGATCACGACGCTACACCCGGTTTCTTCGATCGTTTGGACAAATGCCGCCAATTGATCGTAGGAATCGCGGGCGTCGATCCCGATCCGGGTTTTTACCGTGACCGGAACATCGACGGCGTCGCGCATCGCGCTCAGGCACTCAGCCACTAGCAATGGTTCTGCCATTAGGCTCGCGCCAAACCGTCCGGATTGGACGCGGGTACTCGGGCACCCGACATTCAGATTGATCTCGCAGAACCCGGCTTCTTGACCGAGTCGTGCCGCTTCCGCGAGCCGAGCGGGGTTGGATCCGCCCAATTGCAACGCGACCGGTGCCTCGAACTCGGAATGTTTCAGAAATCGTTCGCGGTCGCCGCGCAGGAGGGCGTCGCACACGACCATCTCCGTATACAGGCGCGCATGGGTAGACATGATACGAGCCAGATACCGGTAATGACGGTCGGTATACTGCATCATCGGCGCCACGCAAAATCGCCACGGAGAGTGATTGGAGGTCTTCGCGTTCATTAACGGTTTGTTTCGATACAGACGGTCGGACGTTGCCGTTTCGGCGGTGCCAAAATCGGATCGGGCGGCCGCGGACGTTACCTTATGTCCAATATTTTACGGGTAAAACACGTCCGCAGGTAGAATCCGCGTGGCAAAGCATTTGTCGGGGCACCGGTATCGCTAGAAGCGTTCGTGCGATCGTGACGGTTGAGCGCCTTCGGTCGGATTTGAAGATAGGTACCGAGGCGTGCGTCCAGCTCGTCGAGACGACCGAGCGCTATCTGCTCAATATGCTCCTCCCAATCGGCTCGCAATATCTCGGCATCGTCGAGCGACGGACTCCATAGCAGCGGTCGACCGATCCGGCGGTTGGCGACTGGTATCTCGTGCGCGGCCTCTACGGGGACCCACAACACTCTACCGAGTTTCGTCTTGACCACCGAATTCTCCCACCCGAGTCCCGTAGTCCTCGCCAGCGGTGCGACGCAAACGAAGGTTGATTCCTGTGGTCGGTGACGCCGATTCAACGGGATCGTCTTTAGTTCGACACCGAGGTCCTCGAAATCAGGAACGGGGCGAGAACCGGCGGTCGCGCCCAGCATCAATTCAAGCAGTTCGCCAACCCATCCCTTGGCTCGCTTGAGATCGTCGGGCACGTCGATGCGGCGGCGATCGGCAAGTTCGCCCAGCGTGCATCCGGCTAGCCGGATCGCGGAGTTCAGCAACTCCGCTTCATTCGCCGGTTTACTCATTGGCGTGACGACGGAGAGTCCAGCCCTTTTCAGCATTGCGCGATAGTTTATTGAATCGTATGAAAAACTCTCTTCCCTCCCAAAAACAACCCCTCGACACCCGGTAGGAAAATCTCCATGCAATCCGAATGGCTGCGTGCGCGTCGTGCCGGCTGGTGAGCAATGCGGGGTGGCGCAAGTCGACTTTCATGAAGTAAGCAGAGGCTTCCTGATACTAGGCCGAAAAGTGTTCGCCGGGCCGCGCCGTGAGTACTTCGAACCCGGTGCCGGTAACGAGAACCGTATGCTCCCATTGCGCCGACAGACTTCGGTCCTTCGTGATCACGGTCCACTGGTCCGGCAGCAACTTTACGTGTCTTTTGCCCGCATTCACCATGGGCTCGATAGTAAAGATCATCCCCGGTTCCAGGATGATGCCCGTCCCCGGCATTCCATAATGCAATATTTGAGGTTCTTCATGAAACTCACTGCCGATGCCGTGGCCGCAATATTCTCTCACGATTGAAAACTTACGCGCTTCCGCGTGCCTCTGGATGGCGGCGCCGATATCGCCTAAGCGCGCCCCCGGACGGACATTCGATATGCCGATCTTCAGGCAAGCGTACGCCGTTTCGACCAGGCGCCTCGCTTTCACGGAAGGTTCGCCGATATAGAACATCTTGCTCGTGTCGCCGTGATAACCGTCTTTTATAACGGTGATATCGACGTTCACGATATCGCCGTTTTTGAGCTTCTTGTCGCTTGGAATTCCATGGCAGACCACCTGGTTTACCGAGGTGCATATCGACTTGGGATAACCGTGGTAGTTGAGTGGCGCCGGGATGGCGCCCTGGTGCTCGACGATGTACTGGTGACAGATAGCGTCGAGTGCGTCTGTCGTCGTTCCCGGCAGGACGTGAGGTTCGACGACCTCGAGAACGTCCGCGGCGAGCGCTCCGGCGATACGCATTTTGGCTATTTCGGCTTGGCTTTTGATGTTTACCGACATGTTTGTATGAGTTTCAAGTCATTGTTACAACAACGGTTCTATGGTATAAAGCGCCCGCTCTGCGAGCAATCTATATCAATTCGCACACATGCCGGCACATGGGCCCGGGTGTCCGTCGACGAAGTTGGCGGATCGGCGCATGGGGTATGTGGAGGCTAAACCCCCTGAGGAGATCAACCAATGTCTGACGTGAGTATGCGCCAGATGCTTGAGGCCGGGGTCCATTTTGGACACCAAACCCGTTTCTGGCATCCAAAAATGTCCCCTTATATTTTTGGCGAGCGCAACAAGATCCATATCATCAATCTGGAAGAAACGCTTCCACTTTTTCACGAAGCAGTCAATTTTATCGGACGCCTGGCCGCAAAGCGCGGCCGAGTTTTATTCGTCGGTACGAAACGTGCGGCACAGGAGGCGATCGAGCGGGAAGCGACCCGGTGTGGCATGCCGTATGTGAACCGCCGCTGGCTCGGCGGAATGTTAACTAATTTCAAGACCGTCAAGCAGTCGATTCGACGCCTAAAGGATATCGAAGCGCTGATAGAAGACGGCGGACTGGAACGCGTTTCCAAAAAAGAGGGCCTCAATATTCGGCGGGAACTCGAGAAGTTGAATCGGGGGCTTTCCGGAATCAAAGACATGGAAGGTCTCCCGGACGTGATATTCGTGGTCGATGTCGGTCACGAAAAGATCGCTATAGCCGAGGCCGTTAAATTGAAAATCCCAGTCGTCGCGGTCGTCGATACCAACAATTCGCCCGATGGTTGCGACTATGTGATCCCGGGGAACGACGACGCCATTCGTTCCATCAATCTCTATACCGGCGCCATCGCCAGCGCGGTCCTGGATGCGCGGTTGATCATGTCTGAGGCGGCGACCGGCGCGCAGGACGATTTCATCGAGTTGGACGAGACGATGGAGCAGCCCGCTGGCGAGAGCGATGCCGCATCCGTACCCGAGACAACCGAGGAGGAAGCACCGGAGATCCCGGTCGCCGCCGATGATGCCGCGCCGGTAGAGGCCGTGGCACAGGCGGTTCCGGAAACTGCTGAGGCAGAGGCGGATGCCGAAGTCGAAGCTGAAGCCGAAGTCGAAGCTGAAGCCGAAGCTAAAACGGATGGCTGAAAGCATCGCTCGCTAGGGTTGTTGGAACACCAATGAGCCGGTCCGAGAATAGGAGTCCTCAGGAAGGGAGGCAGTTTTGAGCCAAGTGGTTCTGTTTGATGAAAACGATAAGAGAATCTGGCCGAAATCAGCTTTTCCGTCGGACACTCTCCATTTTCCGATCGACTCCTAGATAAGGAACGAGAAACGATGCAAGTTACCGCCGCAATGGTGAAGGAACTCCGGGAGCGATCAGGCGCCGGGATGATGGAGTGTAAGAAAGCGCTCGTCACGACCGACGGTGATATCGATGCGGCTTTCGACCATCTGCGCAAATCTGGTGCCGCGCAAGCGGCAAAAAAGGCGAGCCGGATCGCCACAGAGGGAGCGATCGTCGTCCGGGTAGAGGGCGAGGTGGCGACCGTTGCCGAGGTCAACAGCGAAACTGATTTTGTCGCAAACGACGAGAATTTCAGCGCATTTACAAACGATGTCGCGACGACGATATTACAGTCGAGGCCGCCAGACGTCACCACCCTTGCGGACACCTCGATGGCGGGCGGCACCGAATCGGTCGAGACCGCCCGTCAGCAGCTCGTCGGGAAGATAGGCGAAAACATATCGATTCGACGTTTTTCGATCGTCGAGGTGTCTGGAAACATCCTGGCCGCCTATCTGCACGGGAAACGTATCGGTGTATTGGTAGAGCTTGTCGGTGGTGACGAGGTGCTGGCGAAGGACATCGCGATGCACGTTGCTGCAAGTAACCCCGTGTGTATTGGTGATGACGATGTTCCCGCCGAACTGGTGGATAAAGAAAGGGAAGTGCAAATCGCGCAAGCCGAAAAGAGCGGTAAGCCGGCTGAAATCGTCGAAAAGATGGTGTCCGGGAGGCTCCGAAAGTTCATTGCCGAAATAACCCTAGCCGGGCAGCCGTTCGTCAAGGACCCCGATAAGTCGGTTGGAAAGCTCCTCGAGGAAAACGGGGCTAAGGTCAAGTCTTTTGTTCGCTACGAAGTTGGCGAGGGAATCGAAAAGAAGGAAACGAATTTTGCCGAGGAGGTCATGGCTCAGGCGCGAGGCGCGGAACAGGGAGCTTCGTGACTTTGCCCTCTGGCACTCAGGGTTATAGGCGGGTGCTGATCAAGCTCAGCGGCGAAGCCCTGATGGGCAGCGAACAATACGGAATCGATCCAGCCGTCCTCGATCAGATAGCGCAGGAGATCAAGGATCTGGTAGCTGCGTCGGTGCAGGTGTCAATCGTGATTGGCGGCGGCAACATTTTTCGCGGCGCCGGCTTGGCAGCGAAAGGGATGGACCGCGTGTCCGCCGACCAGATGGGAATGCTGGCTACGGTTATCAACGCATTGGCAATCCAGGACGGGCTGGAACGGTTCGGCCTTCACGCCCGAGTGATGTCTGCAATAAAGATATACGAAGTTTGCGAGGACTATATTCGGCGTCGCGCCATTCGCCATCTGGAGAAAGGGCGTGTAGTGATTCTCGCGGCCGGCACCGGAAATCCGTTTTTTACGACGGACTCGGCGGCCAGTCTCAGAGCCATAGAGATTGGAGCCGACCTTTTGATTAAAGCGACGAAAGTCGACGGGGTATATTCGGCCGACCCAACGAAAGTGTCGGATGCGTTCCGATATGACGAGTTGGATTATGACGAGGTCCTCAACCGTAAGCTCGAAGTGATGGATGCGACGGCCATCGTATTGTGCCGCGACAACCATATGCCGTTGCGCGTTGTGGATATGACGGTGCCCGGTTCGTTTGCGCGAGCTGCCCTCGGCGAGAACGTGGGTACCTTAGTGATGACGCAGGAGGAGCCCGTATGATTAAGGAGATAATTGCAGACGCCGGCGATCGGATGGACAAGAGCGTCGAGGCCTTCCGAATTGAATTGACCAAGTTAAGAACCGGACGGGCGCACCCGAGTTTGCTGGATCACATATCAGTCGATTACTACGGAGCACAGACGCCTTTGACACAGGCCGCGAACGTTGCGGTCGAGGATGCGCGGACTTTGAGTGTGACGGCCTGTGATAAGTCAATGGTCTCGGTAATCGAGAAAGCGATACTCGAGTCCGATCTCGGTCTCAATCCGTCGACTTCCGGAACGGTGATGCGGATCCCGTTACCGCCACTTTCAGAAGAACGGCGCCGCGATTTGATCAAGGTAACGAAATCGGAAGCGGAAAACTCGCGGATAGCGGTGCGTAACATTCGTCGCGACGCTATTCACAGTCTGAAGGAACTCGTCAAGAGTAAGGAAATTTCCAAAGACGACGAGCATAAAGGGGAAGATCAAGTACAAAAGCTCACCGACGCACGAGTAAAGAAGATCGACGAAATGCTGGCGGACAAAGAAAATGAAATGCTGGAAATCTAGAAGCGGTCTCTCAATTATCCGCGGTTGCAACGTGGCCGCGGATAATTGAGAGACCGCTCCCAGCGTTCCGAACAACGCATGCAGGATCAGTGGGTAGGCATATTCTTTAATCTATGAAGGAAGCATCGAACACCGAGGCGCCCCGGCATATTGCCATCATAATGGATGGGAACGGTCGCTGGGCCAACGAGCGGCAGCTACCGCGTATCGCCGGTCACCGCGCGGGTGTCGAGAATGTACGGGTCATTGTGCAGCGATGCGCGGAATTGGGTGTAAAGGTGCTCACTCTATTCGCCTTCAGCAGTGAGAATTGGCGCCGCCCGCCCGCGGAAGTAGGGCTTCTGTTGGACTTGTTCTCGGTGGCTTTGGAGCAGGAAGTCGGGAAACTCGACCAAAATGGTGTCTGCCTAGAAGTGATCGGTGATCGCACCGAGTTCCCGCGCAAGCTCCGAAGTCGAATCGAGAAGGCCGAACAGCTTACGCGGGGGAACGAGGCCTTGACGCTCGTAGTAGCTGCGAATTACGGCGGGCGGTGGGATATCACCCAAGCGGCGAAGCGGATAGCGGAAGCCGCCGCCGGAGGTACCCTTGCACCGGACGACATAGACGAAGATACGATTTCAAAATATTTGTGTTTAACCAATGTGCCGGAACCGGATCTGTTCATTCGATCCGGCGGTGAGCAGCGCATCAGTAATTATCTTCTTTGGCAACTTGCGTACACCGAGCTCTATTTTACCGAATGTTTGTGGCCCGACTTTGACGCGGCTGAATTCGATCGTGCGCTGAACAGCTATTCGACCCGGCAACGTCGGTTCGGGATGACCGGCGATCAGATAAAGCTGGCCGATCTAGCAACCACATCGAAGGGTTAGGAGCCTGTCGGACTTAGGGGTTCGGCCGGAAATTGCTCCTGCAGTACCGGCACTTCCGCCATCTGATGTGCATGGATGCACAAATGCCGCGATGGCAGGATGCCAGAGAGCGGCCCTGGCGGTCGGCCGGAAATTGCTCCTGCAGTACCGGCACTTCCGCCATCCCTGGCGGTCGTAGTGAGGCGAGAGG
>PVBE010044821.1_pt1 | contig 20725 bp, 16 predicted proteins | sample 1631181 | NCBI WGS metagenome assembly PVBE01 (sample SAMN08397723, study PRJNA350692) | Marine metagenome, whole genome shotgun sequencing project. | isolation source: water | place: Pacific Ocean | collected 2012-04 | reverse complement strand
GAATGACTCGTTTGAGCGGGCGAGCCCCGAATTGCGGATCCCAGCCAGCTTCGGCCAATGCGTCCAACGCCGCTTCGGTGGCATTCAATTGCAGATTCCGATCTGCCATCCGCTTTCGGAGATGCTCAAGCTGGACCTCAACGATTGACCGCAACTGCGTGGGGCTCAGTGCGTGGAAGACGATGGTTTCGTCAATTCGATTGAGCAATTCCGGTCGGAGGACTTGTTTGAGGCGATCCTTCATTGCCGTCTCAATTGTCTCTTCGGAATCACCTCGCTCACTCATTTCGAGAATCTGCTGTGATCCGATGTTGCTCGTCATCACGATGATGGTGTTCGTAAAGTCGACAGTTCGCCCGTGCCCGTCCGTTAAACGCCCATCATCGAGAACCTGCAGTAGGACGTTGCTGACGTCTGGGTGGGCCTTCTCCATCTCGTCGAAGAGTACGACGCAATAGGGCCGCCGCCGAACAGCTTCGGTCAGCCGTCCACCCTCCTCATAACCGACGTATCCAGGTGGGGCGCCTATGAGTCGCGCTACGGCGTGCTGCTCCATGTACTCGCTCATGTCGATGCGAACCATGGCTTCTTCGGTATCAAAGAGGAAGTCGGCGAGTGCCTTGCACAACTCGGTCTTTCCGACGCCGGTCGGGCCGAGGAACAGGAAGGAACCGATTGGTTGTGATGGCTCTGCGAGGCCAGCTCGAGTACGCCGAACAGCGTCGCTGACTGCGTGTACGGCTTCGTACTGCCCGACAACTCTTCGTTCAAGATCCTGCTCCATATGAAGCAGTCGTTCTCGCTCGCTCTCAACGAGTCGCGCAGCGGGAATGCCGGTCCAACGTCCCACAATCTCAGCGATCATCTCGGCGTCGACTTCTTCCCGAACAAGGTTGCGTCCATCTTCCTGTCTGGCGTCGAGCTTTCTTTCCGCTTCAGCGAGTCGCTCATGCAGTTCGGGGATTTCGCCGTACTGAATTCGAGCGGCCGCTTCGAGGTCGCCGCGTCGTTGTGCCTGATCAAGTTCGACGCGAGCGGCGTCGATCTTCTCCTTGACATCACTGATTTCATCGAGCTCTGCCTTTTCGACCTCCCATCTCGCTGTCAGGGATTGGTTGCATTCTTCCAGATCGGCGAGTTCGGATTCGATGGACTCAAGTCTGGCCTTGGCGGAGCTGTCCTTCTCCTTGCGGAGTGCTTCTCGTTCGATTTCAACCTGAAGAATGCGGCGGCGGAGTTCGTCCAATTCAACCGGCATGGAATCGCTTTCAATGCGAAGCTGTGAGGCCGCTTCGTCGAGAAGATCGATTGCCTTATCGGGAAGAAACCTATCGGCGATGTATCGGTGGGACAGTGTTGCGGCTGCAAGAAGTGCGGCATCTTGAATGCGAATCCCGTGATGTGCCTCGTACCGACCCTTGAGTCCCCGAAGAATGGCAACGGTGTCCTCAACGCTGGGTTCGCAAACGAAGACTGGCTGGAATCGACGTTCAAATGCGGCGTCCTTCTCTATGTGTTGGCGATACTCGTCAAGCGTCGTGGCACCGATGCACCGAAGCTCTCCGCGAGCCAGCGCGGGTTTCAGGAGGTTGCCTGCGCTTACCGCGCCTTCCGCTTGCCCCGCTCCCACGATCGTGTGGAGTTCATCAATGAACAACACGATTCGCCCCTCGGCTGCAGTCACCTCGCGGAGTACCGCCTTGAGGCGGTCTTCGAATTCGCCACGAAACTTCGCGCCCGCCAATAACTGACCAACATCGAGCGCCATGATCTTGGCGTTGCGAAGGGTGGTGGGGCAGTCGCGATCTACGATTCGTTGGGCCAGCCCTTCGGCAATAGCAGTCTTGCCGACGCCGGGCTCACCGATCAGGACGGGGTTGTTCTTGGTGCGTCGACTCAATACCTGCATGCACCGGCGAATCTCCTCATCTCGTCCGATGACCGGGTCGAGCTTGCCAGACTGGGCCATCGCAGTGAGATCAATTGCGTACTTGCGAAGAGCCTCATAGTTGGCTTCTGCATCGGGATCATCAATTGACTCCACGCCCGAGGCTGCTCTGAGTTCCTTGATCGCCTCCAAAATCAGTTTGTCGTTGATGCCAAGGGTCGACATTGCCGTCCTTGCCGGAGAAGAGGTTGCGGCGAGAGAGGCAAGGAGATGCTCAACGGAGACGTACTGGTCACCCATCTCTGTGGCAAGTTGTTCACCAGACGCGATGACTTGCATGAGCGGGCCCGTCGGAGTGGGTGGGCGCGAGACGGAACTCGATACCGTCGGCAGGCGGTTCAATTCGGCCGTGACGACCCCCTCCAATGCAGTTGGCCGTTGTCCCCCGCGTTCGAGAATCGAACTTGCAATCCCGGCGTCATCTCGCAGTAGCGATTGGAGTAGATGCAGGGTGCCAAATTCGGAGTGGGACATCTCTACGGCAATCGACTGCGCGGTAGCAACGGCTTGCCGTGCGATAGTGGTAAAGCGATCAATGTTCATGCAGCAATCTCCGTGTGAGAAAGTGGCCCTGACTATAGAAGCAAGGTACATGCCGGACTGCACAGGCCACACGGTATCGAAACGGGGATCCCGCTGATTCCTTGCTGCCACATCGGCAGGTGGGGTAGCATGAACTCATGGGTGAAGGCATTTCATCGAACTCGCGCGGTATTCGAAGCCAATTGATCGGCCTCGGCATCATTGCCGTCGTTTTGATCTTGGTGGTGTATTTCTGGCCGAGGGCGTCAGTCAGCGGTGAGCGATTGTTTGACTTTGGTCTCGTGGAGTACGACCGCCCCCCACATGTCTTAGAGCATGTGTTCAACCTCAAGAATGTGGGCGATGAGCCGCTGGAAGTTGAGCGATTCAAGAGTACGTGTGGGTGTACGCAGGCCTCCGGTTCAGGCCGGGTTGCCCACCCCAATGAAGTGCTGAATATTCCCATTACCTTGCGGCTCAGCCGTTCTGGTCCCAAGGAAGGTGTGGTGACGGTCAGCTTTAGCAATGGCACGTCGGTCGACCTTGTGCTCAGGGCGATTGGTCGTCCTCGTGAGACGCTCAAGGTGAGGCCGGCAATTCTCCATCTTCGCTCGCCACTCGGAACAGGAGAGGTGTTTGTTTTTCTCGAAGCCGATACAAAGCCGCCTGTTCCAACCATTGAAACTCCAGAGCGGCTCGCGGCGGATTTTCAGGGGTGGGAGCAAATAGAGATAGGTGATGCCGATTCTGGCGAGATGTCGGTATGGCGCGGGCAACTGAAATTCAAAGGGGTAGGCGGCTGGCCCGGTCCCGACATCGATGTCACTGTTCGAATGCCCGACGATCAAGTTACGAAGATTCGGATCAATCCAGTTCCGCCTCCATTGGAAACCAATCCGCAGACTCCCCCCCAGTTGGACGGGCCACCATCTCCTGGCAGTGCGTATTGACGACGATCGGGATTCGTGTCAGGTTTGATCTCGGACAACGGGATTGTTGATCCACGTGACGAGCCATTCAAATCCACTGATCAGTTCAGGACCAGGTCGATTCAGTGCAACTAACTCGTCTAGGACAGCGACCGAATCACTTTGAGCGGCTGGTAGGTTGTGCCACCATGGCATTGCGCGAAGATGCCTTGCTTGCTCACGGCTTGTAGTTGGGTCGGCGCCGATCGGCATGACAATGATCCGATCAGGGGCAGCCATGATCAACTCGGATGCGGTCATTGTGGTAGTTGGTTCACCTGGACACGGCCCGATGGGTTGGCCGCCGGCAGCGGTGACCATGCCTGGGATCCAGCGTCCTGCGAGCCGGAGCGGCTCGATGCAACAGAGCACGGCGACGGTCGGGCCGTCGATGAAGGCGTTGACGTGATTCCGGGCGTCCCAATACCTCGCCCGGAGGCCGACCATGGCTGTTGCCGCTGCCGATTCCAATCCAACTGCTTCGCCGACTCGGACGAGATCGTCGAGGACCTCTTCGATCGAAGAGGGAGCCAGCGTGAGAATCTTCGCATCCGGGCAGAGGCCTTCGAACGCATGTTTGTCTGCGGGATTCTCTGACTCGGGGTTTGATGCAAGGAGAATGACATCGGGATCCAACTGGCGAACATTGAGCGGATTGGAGTCTGGGCACTCGGGCGGCGTCCCGCTCTGCCCAACCAGAAGATCCAGTCCCCCGATGGCATCCAGAATGTCAATGCCCGTAGGCGTCAGGGATACGACTCGCATCCACGAAGGGTAGGTGAGAAGGGATCTCGTAAGGCTGCGCTGCTATTGCGTACTATCCAAAGTCAGGAGCGTCCATACGCCAATGTTTGATACCCACTGCCATCTCACAGGCGACCGATACAAGGGGGGAATCGCCCCAGTTTTGGAGGAGGCCCGCTCGGCTGGCTTGACCGGCATGCTTGCTGTGGCTGTGGATGTTGCCGACGCCGCCGCAGCTCGAGATCTTGCACAGGCCCACTCGGATGTATGGTTCTCAGCGGGCGTTCATCCATCCGAAGCGGGAAGAGACCATGCCGTTGAGGACTTGCTGGCTATTTCCGATCATCCAAAGTGCGTCGCCTGGGGTGAAATGGGTCTTGATGGGCATTGGCCGGACCCACCGCTGGCAGCCCAGCGGGACCTCTTTGTGAAGCAGTTAAACCAGATTCAGTCCGCTGATGTTGCTGGTGCACGACCTTTGCCGGTCATCCTCCATAGCCGCAAGGCTGTTGAAGAAGTGCTTGACATCATTGCGGGTACAACGATTGACTCCGGGCGATTTGTGTTTCACTGCTTTACTGAGGGGCCGGCTTGCGTTGAGAAGGTGTTGGCGTTTGGCGCGGCCGTATCCTTCACGGGCGTAGTGACTTATCGCAATGCGGCCGATGTGGCTGCGGCATCAGATCTCGTGCCGCTGGACCGGCTTATGGTCGAAACAGACAGCCCATACCTGACGCCCGAGCCGCATCGGGGGACACGGCCGAACCGCCCCGCCAATGTGATTCATGTAGCGCGCTTCCTGGCCTCGCGGCGCGGTCTGAGCGATGAAGCCTTTGAAGAGGCTACAGACGAGACGGCTCGCCGCATCTTCGGGATTGGGTGAGCCATGCTGAAGGTGGGGAACCGCAGTGGATGTCGCGTTTGGACCCCTCGGCGATCTTGACAGACGGGTCCAGAATCCCGATGATGGGGCTTTCTGTTTCGTGAATGTTTTCACAAATGCACGGGGTCAGTGCATCCTATGGGTCGATATCACTACGTCTTTCCGCGGTGGTCTAATCTGTTGCTGCCGGCAGCCATTGTTGCTGGCATGTGCGCGCCGCTGTACGTCGCATTCATTGTGGCGTATGGCTTCAGCCCGAACACAACAGACGTGGGCTACCAACCCGAACAACCTATTCCCTTCAGCCATGCGGTTCACGCCGGGCAGTTGGGAATCGATTGCAGGTACTGCCATAACACGGTGGAGGTCGCTGCGAAGGCTGCGATTCCGCCGACGCAGACTTGCATGAACTGCCATACGCAGATTCACCCGGAGAGTGTGAATCTCGAACCGCTCTGGGAGAGTTACTCCACGGGGCGGCCGGTCGAGTGGGTTCGTATTCACGACCTGCCCGACTATGCGTTCTTCAATCACTCGGCGCACGTCACTCGTGGCGTGGGTTGTGTCGAGTGCCATGGACGTGTCGACACTATGGAGCGTGTGTGGCAAGAGCACTCACTCAGCATGGGCTGGTGTCTCAAGTGCCACCGTAATCCCGATCCACATCTGCGTGACCCAAACCTCGTGACTCAGCTCGAATGGGGTTGGGATATGGAGGCCGCCGAGCGACTCGCAGAAGGTGAGCGTTGGCGTGACATCAACGACCTTCATCCTTCACAGGACTGCACCACATGCCATCGTTGAACGGAAGTGACGCTGACGGCCGCCGGTATTGGCGCAGCCTGGACGAAGTTGCAGATACGCCCGAGTTCCGAGACTTCATGTACCAAGAGTTCCCGAGCGGTGCCGAGGCGCTTCTCGATGGGCCCGATCGGCGTGGATTCCTCAAGGTTATGGGTGCTTCGATGGCGCTCGCGGGTGTGGGGTTGACTGGCTGCCGACGGTGGCCGCGCGAAGTCATTGCCCCTTATGCCAATCGTCCCGAAGGCCGCATTCCTGGTGTCGCTGAGCAGTACGCGAGCATTGTTGAGAATGCGGGTGTCGCAACCGGTGTTCTCGTGACGTGCTTCGATGGTCGCCCGACCAAACTCGAAGGCAATCCGGGGCACCCCGGTAGTCTCGGGGCATTGACCAGTTGGCAGCAGGCGACGGTGCTCGACCTCTACGATCCAGACCGCACGCGGCAAGTGCATGAGCGTCCGGCGGGCGCAGCGAAGGCAGCGGCGAAGACGTGGACTGATTTCGACGCGTGGTGGAAGACGCATGCCGAGTCGCTTGGCGACGGATCGGGCCTGCGTTTTCTTTCCGAGTCAAACGGATCGCCCAGCGTGCAGCGGATGCAGCGGGCGATTCGCAAGCGGTTTCCCAAGGCGACTTGGGTCACATGGGATGCGATCGGTAATCCAGCCGAACGTGAGGGACTGGAAACCTCGCTCGGCGGTCCGTATCGCCCCGTGGTAGACCTCTCGAAGGCTGACGTCGTTGTGTCCTTCGACTGTGACTTCCTTGGCGCACATCCCGACTCTCTCGCGATGAGCCGCGGTTGGGCATCTCGCAGAAATCCGGATGAGGGACCGATGAATCGGGTCTACATTGCGGAGCCGACGCTGACAGTTACTGGCGCTTCTGCCGACGATCGACTGGCGATGAGTGCGAGCGATGCGGCAACGTTGGCGAAGCAGGTCGCCGCTGCGATTCTCGGGCATGGAAGTGGTGGTTCGGCAGCGAGCGAAGCCATCGTTCGAGATCTCAAGGCGAGCACGGGCCGAAGCGTTGTGATGGCAGGGCCATCACAACCGGCGGAAGTTCATGCAGCCTGCGCGATGGTCAATGAGCTGTTGGGCAACGTTGGAAAGACGGTGTCCTATGCCCGTATCCCCGAGCCTGAAATGGCGACAGCATCGTTGGATGCACTTGTCGCCGAAATGATGGCCGGCAGTGTTGAGACGGTTGTCGTCATCGGTGGCAATCCGGTGTGGGACTCGCCCGCCGAACTGGATCTGGCGACGGCACTCTCGAAGGTCCCCAATTCCATTCACTTCTGCGATCAGGATGATGAAACGTCTGCGGCGTGCCGGTGGCATCTACTCCGGGCGCATGGCCTGGAAGCCTGGGGCGACGGCCGCGGCTGGGATGGCACAGCATCAATTCGTCAGCCGGTCATTCGACCGCTCTGGAGTGGACGAAGCGAGCCCGAACTACTGGCAACGTTGGCAGGCGAAGAAACGACCAGTGGCTTCGAGATCGTTCGCCGCACGTTCGAAGAACTAACCGGCGCCCCGATAACCGCCGCAGGCGAAGAGCCTTCGTTCAGCGGTGCGTGGAGACGCGCCCTGCACGACGGCGTCATCGCTGGTGCGGCAAAGACGATCGAAACGCCTCGCGTCAATAAGGCCGCGGTCGCAACCGTCCTGCAGTCGCACCAGCCCAATTCGGCAGGTGGAATCGAAGTGCAATTTTCGGTTGGAACGCTTCTTGGCGGCCGGATGGGCAATAACGGCTGGATACAGGAACTTCCCGATCCAGTCACCAAACTGACTTGGGACAACGCTGTGCTGATGAGCGAGGCCACTGCGAAGCAGGTCGGCGTTGCAAGTGGGCAGAAGGTTCGAGTCGCGCTCGGGAGCCGCAGCGTGACGGGGCCAGTTCTTGTGCAGCCCGGTCAATGTGACGGCGTCGTGACGCTTGTCCTCGGTTACGGCCGCGACTGGCCTGGCCGTGTTGCCAGTGGATCTGGGTTCAATGCCTATCCGGTGCGAGCATCCGATGGCCTCTGGGCCGCGGGCGGTGGCAGTGTGACAGCAGTCGGTGGCGACGAACAGTTGATCACCACCCAAGACCACTACGCTATCGACACCGTTGGCGGCAAGGGCACGCAGGCCCGTCTGCCACTGCTCTATCGCGAAGCATCGGCCGAGTCCTATGCATCGCATCCGAACTTTGCTCGCGATCGAACTCACGTCATCAGCAGTCTCTCACTCTTTGAGGAGACGCAGTTTGAGGGTGCAGACTACCGATGGGGTATGGCCACCGACCTCTCGAAGTGCACCGGCTGCTCAGCTTGTGTGACTGCGTGTCAGGCCGAGAACAACATTCCGATCGTCGGCAAGGATCAGGTCCGAATGGGCCGCGAAATGCACTGGCTCCGGATCGATCGGTACTACAGATTCCGAAAGACCGGTGATACATGGGACACCTCGCAGCCCGCGAGTGTGGCGATGCAACCCCTGACCTGCCAGCACTGTGAAAACGCGCCGTGTGAGCAGGTGTGCCCGGTCGCTGCCACGGTGCATACGACTGACGGCCTCAACTCGATGGTCTACAACCGCTGTATCGGTACGCGGTATTGTTCGAACAACTGCCCGTACAAAGTGCGGAGGTTCAACTTCTTCGACTACTTCCGCCGTGATCCGCTTCGTGAGACGGGAATGCTTCAGGTGCAGCCCGACTATTACATCAAGCGACAGAGTGGCGGTGATCCGCTTCGCCAAATGCAGTTCAATCCGAATGTCACCGTGCGGATGCGTGGTGTTATGGAGAAGTGCACATGGTGCACACAGCGGATCGAAGCGGCGAAGATCGAAACTCGAAACAAGTGGGTCAAGTTGCCCGAGGCTAAGAAGGCGAAGGCCAAGCGGGTTGTTGTGCCGGACGGCATGATTACGCCGGCTTGTGCCCAAACCTGCCCGACTGGTGCGATCACGTTTGGTGATCTTATGGATGAGACGTCACGCGTCTCGAAGATGCACCGCGATCACCGCTCTTACGACCTACTGGGCGAACTCAATATCAAACCGCGAAACATGTACATGGCCCGGATCACGAACCCGTCCTCGGGCGAGCGGTTCCCAGATGACTTCGTGGCGCATGGAGGTCATCACGACGATGGCGACCATGGGCATGAACACAATGATGGTCACGACCACGACCATGGACACGACCACGGCGAAGCCCACGACGCCGATGCCAAGCACGAGGTGCATGACGGATGACCACGCTGCCGATCGACCATCCGATCGATGAACTCAGCGACGACCCGCGTCAGCGGGCGCCGCTTGTGCTGAATCATGATGAATTCGGATCCGTCACCGCGGACATTCTGCGGTGCAATGAGGCGAAGAAGCCACCGATGGCGTGGTACATCGCCTTCGTCATCTCGTTCGCGCTGATGTGCGTGCTCGGCATTTTGGTCGGGTATCTCGTCGTGACGGGCGTTGGTGTCTGGGGCAACAACAACCCGGCGATGTGGGGCTTCCCCATCGTGAACTTCGTGTTCTGGGTTGGTATCGGCCACGCCGGAACGCTCATCTCCGCGATTCTGTTCCTATTCAGGCAGAAGTGGAGGACTTCGATCAACCGCTTCGCCGAGGCGATGACGATCTTTGCGGTTGTTTGCGCCGGTCTGTTCCCAGGTATTCACGTCGGTCGAATCTGGCTGGCCTACTGGATGTTCCCGATTCCCAACCAGATGGACATGTGGCCGCAGTTCCGAAGCCCACTGTTGTGGGACGTGTTTGCAGTCGGCACCTATTTCACGGTGTCTCTCCTCTTCTGGTACGTCGGCATGATTCCGGACCTTGCCACAATGCGAGACCGTGCGACCAGCAAGGTCAAGGCAGTTGCCTACGGCTTCTTCGCGCTCGGTTGGCGAGGGAGCATGCGGCATTGGCACCGCTACGAGCGGGCTTACCTGCTGCTGGCAGCCCTTGCGACGCCACTGGTGCTCTCGGTCCACTCGGTCGTGTCCTTCGACTTTGCGGTAGCACAGTTGCCGGGCTGGCATACGACGATCTTCCCACCCTACTTCGTCGCAGGCGCTATTTTCAGCGGCTTCGCAATGGTGCTCTCGCTCGCGATTCCCGCCCGAGAGTTGTGGGGTCTCAAGGACTTCATCACGAGGCGGCACATTGAGAATATGTGCAAGATCGTGCTGCTGACCGGTTCGATGGTCGGGTACGCCTACGGCATGGAATTCTTCATTGCCTGGTACAGCGGCGAGATCTACGAATCATTCGCTTTCATCAACCGTGCCTTCGGCCAATACGCATGGGCCTATTGGATCATGGTGTCGTGCAACGTGATCTGCCCGCAGCTCTTCTGGTTCAAGGCGATTCGACGCAATATCTGGGTGATCTTCATCATCACACTGTTCGTCAATCTCGGCATGTGGTTCGAGCGGTTCGTCATCACTGTGACGAGTCTCGCCAACGACTTCCTGCCCAGCAGTTGGGGTTGGTTCGAGCCGACGTGGGTTGACATCATGACCTTTGTCGGGAGCTTCGGTCTGTTCATGACCCTGTTCCTGCTCTTCATTCGCTTCGGACCAATTCTGGCGATTTCCGAAATCAAGGCGGTCATGCCAGAGGCGGATCCACATGCCCACCACGGACACGACGAGGAGGCGCGCCAATGAGCGGCTCAGCTCCTGAAACCGCAACCCAAGCAGCCGCTTCGCCGGACACCGTCATGGTTGATGTGAGAAGCAAGGCGGAAGTGTGGGGCCTTGCGGCGCAGTTCTCGACGCCCGCTGGCATCTACGAAGCTGCCAAGAAGGTTCGTGAGTCTGGCTACCGCTGGTTCGACTGCCATGTGCCGTTTCCTGTCCACGGTCTCGACAAGGCCATGGGTGTGCAATACACAATCCTGCCGATCATCGTGTTCTTCGGCGGCTTGACCGGTCTGCTGCTTGCCGCCTTCCTTCAGGTGTTCACGAACTCGGTGGAAATCGACATCTGGGCGCTCGTCTCGGTGGTTGGATATCAGTTTGAAGTTTCCGGCAAGCCACTGATCAGTACTCCCGCATTTATTCCAGTGGCCTTCGAACTGACAGTGCTGCTGTCGGCGCTGACGTGCGTTTCGTTCATGTTGTTTCTCAACAAGCTTCCATGTTTGTATCACCCGGTTCTCAAGTCGCCGAAGCTCAAGAGAATCACTGACGACCGCTTTGTACTCGTGATCGAGGCGAAGGATCCAAAGTTCGCTCGATCAGCTACCGAGGCATTCCTTGAGTCGCTCGAGCCGGAACGCATTGTCGAGTTGGAGCCCTGACCCCTATGAGTAACTCACACAACGACAAAGGTGTGGCGGGAATGTTCTGGGAGCTGCCCAGAGGGTTCATCTACGGCGGCATTTTGCTGTTGTGCCTGCTATTGGTGCCGCCGGTGCTCATTCTTCGGGCACGCGCGATGCCGAGCGACAAGCCGCGGATTCACATCATCCAGAACATGGACAACCAGCCCAAGTACATGGCGCAGCATGGCAGCCTGCTCTTCAATGATGGGCGAGCCATGCGACCAAAGGTTCCGGGAACCGTGGCGCAGGGTGACATGATCGACGACACGCACTTCTGGCTCGGATTGATTGATGGCCAGTACGCCTCGACGTTTCCCGATCAGGTGACCATTGACGACGCGCTGCTGGACCGTGGCCGCGAGCGGTACGACATCTACTGCCTGCCATGTCACGGTGTTGCCGGCATAGGCGACGGTCCTGTTCACGATCGAGCCATGGTGCTGCTCAACAATGGCACGAACGGAACCGTCTGGGTGCAGCCAAGAAACTTGCACCAGCCGGATATGCAGGACCTTCCTCCGGGGCGGATGTATCACACGATCAGCGTTGGATTCGGCAACATGGCCGGGTACGCATCGCAGATTCCACCGGCCGATCGCTGGGCGATTACGGCGTGGGTGTACGCGCTACAGGTTGGCCGCAATGCGCCAGCAGCAGCTGTCCCAGGCTCCGACTCGCTGCCCACAAAGACACGCAACCTCGATGGAGGTGATTCGTGATGACGCATGAGGCTCAATCTGGCAATCTCAGGCTCGGCGGACTCGGTTCGTCGGCCATGGCGATTGGTGCCATTGTCGGGCTCGGCGGCCTCGCCGCCACGATCGGCCTTGATGGGGTTGGTGGCTCAGCCGGCTTTTGGAAGTCGTATCTCCTGGCATACATGATCGCATTGGCGATCTGTCAGGGAGCACTCTTCTTTGTCATGCTGCAGCACATCACGAAGTCTGGCTGGTCAGTCACCGTTCGGCGTCCCGCCGAGGCGATCGCCGCGAATCTGCAGTGGATGTGGCTGCTCTTTGTTCCGATCCTCGTGCTCGTCTGGACCGGCAAAGGCGCCGTGCTGTTTGAGTGGTGCAATACCGATTACATGCATGGTGATCATGTGCTTGAGGGGAAGATCGGATATCTCAACCCGACATTCTGGTCCATCCGCGCCATTGTGTATCTGGGCGTTTGGGCGCTGCTTGCAAAGTTCTATCGCTCGCAGAGTGTGGCTCAGGATGCAGACGGCGACATTCGTCGAACCCTTCGCATGCAGTGGTGGGCACCGATCGGGATCATCTTGTACGCACTGACGCAGACCTTCGCATCCATCGACTGGATCATGGCGATCCAGCCGAAATGGTTCTCGACGATGTTCGGCGTCTATTGGTTCACGGTGAGTTGCACCGGTTTCTTTGCGGCCATCATCGTGCTGCTGGCAGTTCTCCGTGGCTGTGGATACGGGCGAGGATCATTCACCGTCGAGCACTTCCATGACCTCGGTAAGTTGCTGTTTGCATTCGGCGTCGTGTTCTGGGCGTACATCGGATTCAGCCAGTACATGCTCATCTGGTACGCCAATATTCCAATCGAGACCGAGTGGTTTGTTCCACGACAACTTGGACCATGGTTCTGGGTGTCGTGGCTTCTCATCCTTGGCCACTTTGCGTTGCCGTTCGTCCTTCTTATTACGCGGTGGACCAAGCGGTTCCGGAACATCTTGGTACTTATCGCGCTCTGGATGGTCGCGATGTTCATTGTGGACGTCTATTGGCTGATCATGCCGATGGTGCCGGAAGCGGCGCTCGCGGAAGCAACCAGTTGGGATCAACTGCAGTCGGAAGTCACGGCTGGAACGCTGACGCTCGGATGGAATCCCTCGATTCTCAATCTCACCGCCGTGCTCGGATCACTCGGGCTCGTCGTATGCGGCACATTCTTCTTTCTCAGGCAAGCGAGCCTTGCGCCGACGAGCGACCCACGTCTCTCTGAGGCCGTGGCATTCGAGAACTTCTGATGAGCAACGAACCACATCACGACGCGCATCTTTCGGGTGATGCCGAAGACCCTGCTGGCGGACCAACCTGGGTGATTGGATTGGCCGGAGCCATTCTCACCGTTATCGTCGTGTTGGCGATGGCGTCCGTCTACTACGCCGCTGAGCGGGCTGAGACCCAACACAAGGTGATCTCGGTGCGATCACAAGAGGCAGAGATTCGCCGCGAAGCTGATCGGCTTGCCCTAGAGGATCAGCCACACTGGGAGCAGTGGACAGACGCCGATGGTGTTCTGGCTGGCGAGCGAACGCTTGTTGTTCCAATAGACACCGCGCGAGACATCATCAAGAAGAAGTGGGGGGGCAGCGGTCACTGAGCCATTCGTCATGTTCGCTTCGATTCGAACCATCTCGTGTCTTCTGTTGGCGACAGGCCTCGTGTCATCGCCGGCGACTGCGCAGCTTCTTGCGGATGAACTCCCCAAGGAGTTGGATGGCGTTGGCATCGTTCAGCGACTCGATGAGCCGGTCCCGCTCGATTTGGAGTTTGTGGACCATACGGGCGAGGCGGTCACGCTCTCAAAGTACATTTCGGGGGAACGCCCCGTCATCCTGACGCTCAACTACTACCAGTGCCCGATGCTGTGCTCGCTCACCCTCAACGGCATGGTGGATGGTCTGCGAGATGTAGATCTGGATCTTGGCCGCGACTACGACATCGTGACCGTCAGCATCAATCCAAATGAAGGTCCCGAACTGGCGGCGCAGAACCGCCGGGGATACCTCGCATCGCTCGGCAGGGATGTTCCGGATACAGCCTGGCCGTTCCTGACTGGATCGCAGGAGAACATCGAGTCGCTCGCCAAGGCGATCGGCTTTGGATACCGCTTCGATGAGCAGAGCGGCGAGTACGCCCACACCGCCAGCATCACATTTGTGACGCCGGATGGTCAGATTTCGAAGTACATGAACGACGTTCAGTTTCCCGCCCAGAATCTGCGGTTTGCAGTTGTGGATGCGTCGAACGGGAAGGTCGGGACCTTGATGGACACGCTTCTGCTGTTCAACTGCTTTCAGTGGGATTCGGAGGCCGGGAGCTTTGTGCCGAGCGCATGGAAGATCATGAGGCTTGGCGGCACGATCACGCTGGTGCTGTTGGTGGCTGGCATTCTGATTCTGTTGCGGCTGGAGCGAAAGGGCCGCGGCGGCGATCACACGGGAACTACACACACGAGCTCAGGCTCGGGAATCGGCCCGGTCGGATCATCCGACTCGGCACTTCAAACTGGTGGACTTCAAGCATGAGCATGCTCGGAATGCTGGCGACAACGAAGTTGGGTGAAGCGACCTCGGGGGGTGGCTTTTGGATGCCCGAAAGCGCTTCGACGGTGGCGCCGGAAATTGATGGCGTCTTCTACTTCATCAACAACATCAACTACTTCTTCTTTGCATTGTGCGTGGCGATCCTCATATGGTTCGCCATTCGGTATCACGCGAAGCCGTCGGAACACGCGACATTCACGACCGATGCGCCGACGCACAACACGTCGCTTGAGTTGACATGGACCGCGATCCCGCTGCTGCTGGTCGGCGTAATCTTCTGGCTTGGTATGGACGGCTTCCTCGAACTAAGCGAGGCGCCAGATGATTCATATGAAGTACAGGTCACCGCCCAGAAATGGTCGTGGACCTTCCAGCATCCCGACTTTGGGGTGACCGAGGCCGCCGAATTGACGGTGCCGCTCGGCCGACCGGTGCGTTTGATCATGACGTCGTCGGATGTGCTTCACAGTCTCTTTGTTCCTGCCTTCCGAGTGAAGAACGACGTGGTTCCCGGCCGGTACACCAGCCTCTGGTTTGAAGCGACGAAGCCCGGTCAATACCGCCTTTACTGCGCGGAGTACTGCGGCAAGGATCACTCGAAGATGCTTGCGGTCGTCAATGTGCTACCAGAGGACGAGTTCCAGACGCGTCTTGGAAAGCTCGCCCGCGAGTATGAAGACATTGTGGACCAAGACCTTCCGGAGTACGCCATGGTGCGACTTTACAACCGCTGCGCCTCCTGCCACTCGCTGGACGGCAAGTCGGGAACCGGTCCGTCATTCAAGGGATTGTGGGATCGAACAAAGAGTGGGTCGACTGTATTCACCGACGGCAGCACGCTCAAGGATTACATGGGGCCAGGCGGCGAGTTTGAAGTTCCCGAGAACTACATTCGGGACTCGATTCTCAATCCCCGTCACTACATCGTGCAGAACTACGCGGCCACGATGCCGACCTTCAAGGGACAGCTCAAAGAGCGGCAAATTGATGCGATGGTATTGATGCTCAAGAATCTGGACCGGCTCATAGATGAGCAAGGCAACCCGATTGAGAACCCGGATCTCTCCGGAGCGGATGTATCTACGGGAGCACAGAAATGACCATCGATCGGCCGACGCTCGCGAACGACAATTACCTCACGCATACGCGAGGTTTTTTGTCGTGGATTCTGACGCTTGATCACAAGCGAATCGGCATCATGTATCTGGTATCGGTACTGACTTGCTTCCTTCTTGGCGGTCTCTTCGCCTTGCTCGTGAGGACGCAACTGCTGGTTCCGGAAGGCCTGATCATGGATCAGGATCAGTACAACCAAGCCTTCACATTGCATGGCGGCATTATGGTCTTCCTGGTGATTATTCCAGGCATTCCCGCGGCGCTGGGCAACTTTGTGCTGCCCATCATGCTCGGGGCCAAGGACGTGGCGTTCCCACGCCTCAACCTGTTCTCATATTGGTTGTGGATAGTCGGCGCCGTCTTCTTGGTGATCTCGATTTTTGCCGGGCTCGACACGGGTTGGACCTTCTATACCCCGTACAGCATCGACGACAACTCTGCGATGGGTGGCGTGATTCCCGCCGTGACGGGCGCATTCCTGCTCGGGTTTGCTTCGATCTTCACGGGCATGAACTTCATCGTGACGATTCATCGCCTTCGACCTGACGGCATGACCTGGTTCCGAATGCCGCTGTTCCTGTGGTCGCTCTACGCGACAGCTGTGATTCAGGTTCTTGCGACGCCAGTGCTTGGCATTACGCTTGCACTGCTTGCGGTCGAGCGAGCTTTCGGCATCGGCATCTTCAATCCGGCACTCGGCGGAGACCCGGTACTCTTCCAGCACTTCTTCTGGTTCTACAGCCATCCGGCCGTGTACATCATGATTCTGCCGGCGATGGGCATCATTAGTGAAGTCATCGCGGTGCACAGTCACCGTCATATCTTCGGTTACAGCTTTATCGCATGGAGTTCGATCGCCATTGCGATCTTCTCCTTCCTTGTCTGGGGCCATCACATGTTCACCTCCGGCCAGTCGCCGCTGATGAACGTGGTGTTCTCGTTCATTACGTTCAGCGTTGCGATTCCCTCGGCGGTCAAGGTTTTCAACTGGTTGGCCACCATGTACAAGGGGGCTATCAGTTGGAATACGACGATGCTCTATGGGATGGGATTCATCGTCCTGTTCCTCATCGGTGGGCTCACAGGGCTGTATCTCAGAACCATTGCAACCGACATCTATCTACATGACACATACTTCGTAGTGGCTCACTTCCACTATACGATGATGGGGTCGGCGCTCATTGGATTCATATGTGGTCTCCATCACTGGTGGCCCAAGATGACCGGAAAGATGTTCAACGAGACGGCTGGCCGAACAGCATTTGTGCTGTTCTTCATCGGCTACAACCTGACGTTCTTTACGCAGTTCATGCTTGGAAGTCACGGTGCGCCTCGTCGGTACGCGACGTATCCCGCCGATGCGGGATTCCAGACGTATCAGATCATCTCCACCATCGGTTCGTACTTGATGGCGATCTCCTTCTTCATGATGGCGGCCTACTTCCTGGCATCATGCTTTGGAGGGCGACGTGCCGCAGCGAATCCGTGGGGTGGCAGGAGTCTGGAGTGGCAGTGCAGTTCACCGCCACCATTTGACAATTTCTCGGAGCAGCCAGCGGTCGGAGACTGCTATGACTTCTCCGTGCTTCGTTGGGATGAAGCGACAGGGGGCTATGTCTGGCGCGAGGATGTAGCACATCCGGGTCATGACGCGGAGGAGGTGGCGCACACCTGAGTGCGTCTGGGAGCCGTTCACTATGAGTCAACTGCACATTGAAGCTGGCGGGCACGGGGAGGACGGGCACGAACACCCGGAATTCCTCGCGCACCATTGGAACAATCCGGTGCAACAGTTCGAGGCCGGCAAACTCGGCATGTGGATCTTTCTGGCGACGGAAATCCTGCTCTTTGGCGGGTTGTTCTGCGCGTACGCGGTCTGGCGGGCGAATCATCCAGAGATCTTCAAGTACGGAAGCCAGTTCCTTGATACGACATGGGGCGCGATCAATACAGCCGTGTTGCTCATGAGCAGCATGACGATGGCTATGGCCGTGACCTTTGCGGCCAAGGGCAACATCAAGGCTGTTGTGATTACGCTCATCTTGACGCTGATGGGAGCCGGCGGCTTCATGGCGATCAAGTATGTCGAGTACAGCCACAAGTTCCACGAAGGCTTCTTCCCCGGCATGTCCTTCTATGACGAGCCTCACGCTTCTGAGTTGTGGTTGCCTCTCGAAGAGACTGCGATCGCCAAGCAAGCAGAGGTCACCAGTTTGGAAATTGCAAGCTCAGCGGCACTCGTCGCCGAGAATGTCGCCCGAGCAGAGTTGCCAGCTGAGCCTGCCGAGGCTCAGGGCTGGAACCAGAGGGTCGCTGGTAATGGCCCCGAGGGTCTCTCGTCCAACGAGGTGGCGATGGATACTGCGGAACTATCCGTATTCCTGCCGCCGAGTGTGCTGGGCAACATCGCGGATCAATCGGCAGAACTGGCCTACGCCGAGCATCATCAGCCGAGCGAGGCGGTGCATTTGCCGCATCCGCTGCAGGATCCGAATCGTCCGGTCAATGCTCAGAAGTTCTTTACGATCTATTTTCTCATGACGGGCCTACACGGCGTACACGTCGTTGTCGGTGGAATCGTCATTCTGTGGTTGTTGATCCTGACGCTGCGGGGGCGGTTCAGCGCGGCCTATTACACGCCGATTGATCTTGGTGGCCTGTATTGGCACATCGTGGACGTGATCTGGATCTTCCTCTTTCCATTGTTCTACTTTATCTGACGGAGCTTTCGAGATGTCATCACCTGATAAAGAACACGGTTCCGTCGGTCACATTGTCCCGATCAAGTTGTTGGTCGGCACTTGCGCGGCTCTCCTCTTCTTGACGGCTGTCACGGTGTGGGTCTCCAAACTGGACTTTGTCGAGCTTCGCATGGGCGAGATGAACATTCTGGTGGCCATGGGCGTCGCGGTGGTCAAGTGCACGGTCGTAGCCTTGATATTCATGCACCTGCGGTGGGATCGATCCTTCATCGGTTTCATCTTCGTTGGGTCAATCCTCTTTGTGGGTGTTTTCATCGGCTTTGCGTTGTTGGATACGAGCGAGTACCAGCCATCGATGATTCCGGGCGACACACCGCAGGTCCAAATGAAGCTTGATGCGCTTGAGGCTTCCGCCGCCGCTGGTGCGGAGGGCGACCATGGCACTTCCGGCGAGCACTGATTCATCCACCGTCTCTGGGGAAGGCGCCCGCGGTGTCTATGCCCACGACGAAGATCGAGTCAAGGCGGGCCATCTCGGGCTTCTGCTTCTCCTCATAACGCTCGGCATGCTGTTCGGCGCGCTTGTTCTCGTCGTGATTGCGGTTCGCATTGGCGATGAGGCATGGCCGTCGGACTTGCCACACCTGCCATGGCAGGTGTGGGTCAGCACGGTGGCGTTGGTCGCGACGAGCATCGTGTTGGCGGAGACCGTCGCTGCGCAACGCCGCAGTTCGGACGCCGGAATTCGCCTGGGTCTTCTCACGGCTGGTCTTCTTACCGTCATCTTTACTGGAATGCAGGCATGGGCCTGGTACGACTGGTATGCGCAGATGCCTGCTTGGGAGTCGGTGACTCAGCAGCACCGAATCGGCGTGATGGGATTCTGGGTCTTGACGAGTTTGCATGTGGCGCACGTGCTCGGTGGGCTTGTGCCACTCGCCATGGTCGGGTGGTACGCGGTGTTTCGATCGTGGTCGGTTTCGCGGGATGGCCTGCTCCGGCACACTGCCACGTATTGGCATTTTCTAGATGCCGTTTGGGTCGTACTGCTGCTGACGATGCTCTTTGTGCTGTAGTGCGGCGAGTCAATCGGTCGGCGGAATGAGCTGCTCATCTGCAGTCACCAGCGGCGTGAGCGTGCCGTCGTGATTCACTGTCGCAGTGAGGTCATCCGGCGTTCCTGATATGCCATCGGGCCCGCGGCTGCTAAGGCGAATTATCAACTCGTCCTCGTTCCCTTCGCCAAGCAGAATGGCCACGCGAGCACTCCAGCCATCATGTGGCAGACTCTTGGAGAGCGCTGCATCCACCTGGGCCTTGAGATCACCTTCTGCCTCGCCGATCTTTGGACCGACGACCGATGCCCAGTCACGCATGGCCTGTTCAGTCACTGCCCGCGCTTTCTCTTCGGCGGCCACGCGCATGGGATTCGTCTGATCGGTATCCCATCGCAAGGGGAAACGCTGCCCCGCAATCTCGGGCGGATATCGGTTGTCGGATCGGTCCACATCAGCCAGTTCATCGTTCGGGTCCAGTTCAATATGAGCGATTCCGTGATCGCGAATGAACATCTTGGACGCATGCTGCTGATCGGCCCGCCAGAGATCGGCGGGAAGCGTGAGATCTTCGACGGAGCCATCGTCGAAAGTGATTCGGATTGGCAGAGGCATGACGAGGCCGCCGTTTGTGGTGAATCGGACAATATGAAACTGCTGCTTCGTCTTCAGGAGTGCCTGCTGCTCTGGGTCGAGTTCCGCCATCAACTTGGCGTGTTCTCGCTCATCTGCTGGAGTGACATCATGTTCTTTAAACGTGCTGTAGAAGTCGATGAGTTCGGGGAATCGGTCAGTTCGCCTGTTGACTCCTGCGTTTCGCTGCTCCGTGATCGTGGTCGGCGCCTGTCGATCCTGTTCGGCCTTGTCCGCTGCCTTCTCAATCGCAGGCTGCTCAGTGTTGACACGGAAAGTCTCGACGCCTTCGATGCCCACATCGACGGGGCGTGTGTCGTAGAACCAACCTCGCCAGAACCAGTCGAGATCACGTCCGCTGGCGTCCTCGATGGTTCGGAAGAAGTCCGCTGGCTCTGGTCGCTTGAACGCCCAGCGTGTGGTGTATGCCTTCATGGCGTGATCGAAGAGTTCACGGCCGACGACCGTCTCTCGGAGGATGTTGAGTGCTGTGGCCGGTTTGGCGTAAGCGTTCGGGCCAAATTGCAGGATCGACTCGCTTGCAGTCATGATCGGACGGGTGTTGCCGTAGTCGCTCATGTAGTTCGTGATGGCGCGAGGAAGCCCACGGCTGCGTGCGTAATCTTCCTCCCATGATCGTTCGGCGAGAAACTGGTGAAACGTGTTGAGGCCTTCGTCCATCCATGTCCACTGCCGTTCGTCGCTGTTGACGATCATCGGG
>PVBE012613089.1_pt1 | contig 20727 bp, 11 predicted proteins | sample 1631181 | NCBI WGS metagenome assembly PVBE01 (sample SAMN08397723, study PRJNA350692) | Marine metagenome, whole genome shotgun sequencing project. | isolation source: water | place: Pacific Ocean | collected 2012-04 | reverse complement strand
TCGACTTTTTGCTCCTCCAGCCGAAGATCCACGTCTATAACCTGCCAGGCATCATCCAGTCCCAGCAACAACGAATAGTGTTTTGCTAAATCAGACATAAAGAAACCATCATCAATACCATCGAAAATGCCAAACCAATAATATACTACCCACTAAACTGCGCGAGGAACCCCCAATGGGAGAGTTTGGATGTTCGTAAATCAGCCAAAAAAAATTGAAAACTGCACGACCCCCGGAGATTCGGTGAACGGTTGCGCAGGCGGTGACGGAACGGCCCGTTTCTAGGTAGAGTGGAGAATCGATTCAAGCATTCAAACCGAGTCTCTCATGAAATCGCACACCTGGAGAACGAAGCACACCTGGAAAACTCAGCTTGCTGGCCTGTTGCTGATCGTGTCGGCGGCGCGTGCGCATGCGGCGGAAACGCCCCGGGTCTACAAGGAGGATTTCAGCCTCGGAGTGGCCGGGTGGACGTCGCTCTCGACCGCCTCGCACGTGGCTTCCGGTGGAGTCGACGGCGGGGGCTATCTCAAGGCAAGTCGCGACAACGTCTTTCCCGGCCAACACCGTATCACCGCCGAAGCGGGCACCTTCATGTCCGGCAACCTGAAAGAGAACTTCGGCACTAATCGATTGGACTACTCGTTCTACGTCAAGATGATCCACCCGCCGATCAACAAGACGCTCTCCGTGGCCCTCGAGAACGAGACCACGTGGTGGGTCAAGCCGGTGGCGACGGCCGGTACCGATTGGACCCACGTTGCGATGTCGATCGACACCAACTGGTCCGACGCGGCCGCCGCCCGGAACGGTTGGCAACGACACGGCGGCACGGCCTCCTGGAAAGACGTCTGCAGCCAGGTGGTCTCACAGAGTTTCGCGGTTGCCTCGCCTGTCAAGCCGGACGAGCGGCCGTTCGAGACGGGCTTCGACAACGTGATGGTGTCCGGCCGAGTGGTGTCCCGAGCAAAGCCGGTTCCGAAGGGAAAAACAGCCGCACCTGATTCCGGTTACGTTGACAAAGTCCGCACGATGCTCGACAACATGATCGACTACGGTCGCGACCGCTACGGCCGGGAGCATTCGCCCCTTTTTGCGGCCATCCTCGACGAGGACACGCTCGACTGCCCCGAGGACCCACCCGCGTATCCCACCGATGCAGTGCGGCTCGACCCGGGCCGATTCGAGAACCGTCGGGCACCGGGTGGGAGCGACGTCTACTTCGACCAGGCGATGCTCAAGTCGATGGACCTGATGACCCGACGGACCGGCGAGCCCCGCTATCGCCAGGCCGCCCTTGACGCGCTGCGGTTCGCCATGAACCGCGCAGTCGACTCGAAGGGCTTTCCCGCCGTCGGTGGACACATGTACTGGCACCTCCACAACGACGCCCTGGCATGTCAGGGTGAGTTCCACGAGCTGTGGAACTGGCCGCTGGCTTGGGACCTGTGGTGGGCCGCCGACTCGGAAAAAATGAAACGCTATGCCCATCTCATGTGGGATTGGCACGTGTTCGACAAGTCGACTGGCGAGATCAACCGCCACAGCGACCGGAAGAAGGGATACGCCTTCAGCTTCACCTCGGCGAGCATCATGTCGCAGTGGGGATTTGTGGCCGAGCGGACCGAGCTGGAGCCGTACCGGAGCTGGTGCCGGACCGTGGCCGGATACCACTGGGCCGGTCGAAATCCCCGAACCCACATGTTCGATAGCGCCGGCGGCCAGGGGCCGTCGGGCCTCTTCACCACGATGCAGGCCACCGTTGCCCGCGATTGGATCCTCGTCGGACGCCAAACCGACGACGACGAGCTGGTCCGCCAGGGCCGTGCCATCCTCGATAACTACGCCAAGTACGGTTTCGACGAGACGACGGGTCTGTTCTATGCCGCGCTCAACCTGGACGGCACCCCGCGGGAGCCGAAGGCCGAGCGCCCGCTGGTCACCGGCGATCAGAGCCGGCCCCTCGGGTACCTGGCCGTCTGGCAGCCGCACGTCGCCTGGCAGGAGGAGCCGCTGGCCATGGCGCAGGCCTACGCCTGGGCGGCGGAGCAGGTCGATCGAGAGACCTATCTGTCCACTGCCGCGCGTTTTGGCCGGATCATCCAAAAGGCGTGGCACGAGCGTTTCGCCGGCTCGAAGGACTGGTTTGCACTGGCCGATCGGCTGCAACCTCTGGCCGTGGAGTACTACAAAATCGGTGGCGTGCTGCACTCGCGCCAGAGCGCCTCGGCCAAAGTGGACCCGCAGGCGATGACGGCCTACTTGAAAGGCGGATACGTCTATCAGGCGCCGTTCGGCATGTTTGCCGACCACTATGGGCGGATGATCCAATTCTCGCTATCCATGCACCGCCTGACAGACGACCGGCTGTGGCTCCACTTGGCACGGGAGGCCGCCGACGAGGCCGTCCGGGAGCTGTGGCGAGGCAAGATCTTCGTCGGCCACGTGCAGAAGAAGCATTACATGAACACCGACCATGTGGGTATCCTGCTGCATGCCCTGCTGCAGCTTGAGGGCGCGTTGGGCGAGAACCAGCTGAAAATCGAGCCGTTGTTTTAACCCGGGGGAGATCCGCGATTGTCCCATCAATCGAACGAATGACGGCAACGCCATCAGGCGTCGATCAGTAGGCCACGGCGTAACCGTCTCGACGCGGGTCCGCACCGGCCAATCGCGCGTCGGAATCGGGATCGATCATTACGCATTGCCCGCCGCCGACGAGCATCGAAAAATCGCCGAGAAGTTCCAGCGCGTGGCCGCGGGCGGTCAATTCATCGCGCGTCGCGACGGGGACGCGATCTTCGATCTGCATGCGCGTCTCTTCGAACACCCGGAACCGGGGCGCCTCGATCGCCAGCTGTGGGTCGGCACCGAACTCGACGACGTTCAGCAACATCTGCGCAGTGGTTTGCAGAATACCGTAGCTGCCGGGCGTAGCGATGGAAAACCAGAAACCGTTCTCGCGAAAGACGTGAACGGGGGCCATCGGGCAAGACCATTGTTTCCCCGGTTGCATGAGGTTGGGCGTCGGGCAGTTCGGATCAATCTCGGTCCAGAACAGCAGGTTGTTGAGCACGATCCCCGTTTCCGGCACCATCACGCCCGAGCCGAACCCGTTGCCCAGCGACTGCGTGATGCTGGCGATGCTGCCTTGCGAATCGACGGCGGACAGATGCGTCGTTAACCCGTCCACTCTGCCTGGCGGGACCGCACCGGCGGCGGGCGTACGTTGCCAGCGTTCTCCCTCGCTTCGGGATGCCTCGTTGCGATCTATCAATTCCCGGCGCTGGGCGATGTATGCCTCGGAGAGCAGGCGCTCCAACGGAATCTGGTGGAACTTCGGATCGCCCCCCCAGAGAATGCGGTCGGCCGTGGCCAGCTTCATCGCCTCGGCCAGCAAGTGAATGTAGTCTGCCGAGTTGTGGCCCAGTGAGTGCAGGTCCGTCGATTCGAGCAGCTTTAGGGTTTGCAGAATCTGAAACCCTTCGCAGTTGGGCGGACACGTCTTGATTTCGAACCCGCGATAGTCCACCGCGACGGGTTTCTGCCACTCCGGTTCATAACCGGCCAGGTCGTCGTGCGTCAGCACTCCGCCCTGCGACTGCACGTAGTCGGCGATTGTCAGCGCGAGCGGCCCCCGGTAGAAGTATTCGGTACCGTATGTCGCGATGGCGCGAAGCGTCTCCGCCAGGTCGGATTGCCGGAGGATCGCACCGATTCGCCGCGCGGGTTTTCCGTAGACGTCGATGGCCGGGGAATTCAAACGGGGCAAGGTCTGTTCGATCAGCCGCGCGTTCAGCGGATGCAGCGGAAAGCCCTCTTCGGCCAAGCGGATTGCCGGCTCGAACAGTTCGGTCGCCGGACGTGTCCCGTGAGCCCGCAACGCCTCCAGCCAGCCGGCGACGTTGCCCGGGATGAGACAGGCGCGCGGGCCGACGTCCTGACTTTCCGGCGTGAACTGGTCCGGTGTTGCCGCGGTAGGCGTGTTGCCGCTAAAGTTCAGCGTCGTCGTCTCGCCTTTGGCCGTGTGCAGCATCAGAAAGCCGACGCCACCGATTCCACTCATGTACGGTTCGACGACATTGAGCGCCGCGGCGGTGGCGATGATCGCGTCGACGGCGTTTCCCCCGGAACGAAGAACGTCCAAGCCGGCCTGGCTCGCCAGCGGATGCGCCGAAGCGACGGCGCCGTGAAGTCCTGCGACAACCGGCCTGCTGCGTATTGGGATCATTCCGAATCGTTCTCCTTTCATCATGCCGCTAGTACGCAGTGTAGACGAAATCGGATGATCGAGGCGGCTCCGCATCTGGAAAGCATTAGACGATCGAGAATTCCAGAACGTTACAGCTAGGCTTCGTCGAGACTAAGAATTAGGGTTGTCGAGCCTGATTGTCGTGGTTCGCTCCGCGAACCAAACGTATTGATCGCAGCGATCAACGACTATCTCGCCAGGCGACCATTCTTCTTCAATCCTAAAATCAAGAATTGACACAGCCAGTCGCGACTGCGATCGAAACGAAATGCAGTGCCGTCATAATACCTGTCTCCGCCGGTGGACATTTGTTGGACATTGAGTGAAGACGGGATATCATGTTTGGCGAAGTTAGGCTCGTTTACCGATCAACGGAAGTCCAAGGATTCCTCCAATGAACCGTCACTATAGACCCTTCTGGATTCTTACGTTCACGCTGATGGGGCTGCTTGTGAACACTTCCTTTGTACGCGTTGCGGCGCAAAACGGAGAAACATCTCAAGCCAATAAGGGTATCCAGCGTTTGCTGTACGTTGCCTCGCCCGGCATACGCGACTACCTGGAATACGGAGGACACGGAATCCTTGTCTTCGACATCGACGACGACCACAAGTTCGTTCGCCGAATTTCGCTCGACGGCTACGGTATTGACGAACAAGGCAAGCCAATCAACGTCAAAGGTGTCTGTGCGAGTGCCGCGACGCGGCGATTCTACGTCAGCACCAAGCGACATTTGATCTGCTTGGATCTCTTGACAGACAAGGTCCTGTGGCAACGTGAATATCCGCTCGGTTGCGATCGAATGTCGATCTCGCCAGATGGGTCGACCATCTATCAGCCATCGTTCGAGAAAGATCGCTGGTATGTCCTCAACGCGGATGACGGTTCCATTAAGACTGAGATTGTGCCCGACAGCAGAGCGCACAACACGGTTTACGCGGTCGATGGAAGCGAAGCGTACTTAGCCGGCTTGGGCAGCAATCTGTTGACTGTTACCGACGCGACGGCACACAAAGTGTCACGAACGATCGGTCCATTCAGCGGATCAATTCGACCTTTTACCGTTAATGGCGATAGCTCGTTGGTATTTGTCAACGTCAACGGGCTGCTAGGATTCGAGATCGGTGATTTGAAGACAGGAAAGAAACTTCATCGCGTCGAGGTCACCGGTGTGGCGCGCGGCAAGCCGCTGCGTCATGGTTGCCCAAGCCATGGGATTGGGATGACACCGGACGAACGTCAAATCTGGGTTTCGGACGGATTCAACTCAACGGTGCACATGTACGATGCAACCGTCATGCCGCCGAAGTTGACTGACAGTGTTAAGTTGCGGGGCCAACCGGGCTGGGTGACCTTCAGCATCGATGGCACCGTTGGCTGGCCATCGACGGGACAAGCGATCGACACGAAGTCTCATAAGATCATCGCGGAGTTAACCGACGAGGACGGCCGCGCCGTCGAGAGTGAGAAAGCCCTTGAGGTTGACTTGAAAGACGGAAAAGTCGTTGTTGTCGGAGATCAATTCGGACGCGGGCAAGTCAGCGATGACTAGTAGACGATTTGAAGCACGTTTCATCAACCCATCACTAAAGTAACTCAAAGAAAAACTCGAAACGGTGTTACGGTGGTTCTTGCCTTACGATTCTGCGGACTTGTCGTCGTCCATAGCTTGTTGTGGCAAACTTGCGGTTGGGCGGAGGATCGGCCGCGACTTGCGATCTTGACGGACATCGGAGGCGACCCCGACGATCAGCAATCAATGATCCGGCTGATGGTGTATGCCAACGAATTTGAAATCGAAGCGTTGATTGCGAGTGCGTCCGGAACGCCCGGCGAGCTGAAGAAAGCTGTGACGCGTCGGGACCTGATAATGCAGATCATTGATGCCTATGCGAAAGTGCTTCCAAATCTGCAGAAGCACGCGTCAGGTTGGCCAAGGCCAGGTCAGTTAAGGCAACGAGTCAAATCGGGGAATCCCCAGCGTGGCCGCGACCATATTGGTGAAGGGCACGACACCGAAGGATCGCGGGAACTTGTAAGCCTTGTCGATGCAGGTACTTTTGAGCGACCGTTGAATCTAGCAATATGGGGCGGGCAGACCGATCTCGCTCAGGCTCTCTATCGCGTGAGGCAGGATCGAAGTTCGGAAGACTTTGCCAAGTTTGCAAAGCGACTTCGTGTCTACGATATCGCAGATCAGGACGGAATTGCCGAATGGATGCGCGCGGAGTTTCACGGCCTTCAATACATACTGAACAAAGCACCCAAAGGGCAAGACAAGCGTAAAGCGACCTTTCGCGGCATGTATCTCACCGGTGACGAGTCACTCACCAGCCGAGATTGGGTTGAAGCGAATGTCCGGTCGAAAGGACCGCTTGGTGCCTTGTATCCAACGAAGACGTGGACCGCCCCGAACAAACATAGCTGCCTCAAGGAAGGTGATACTCCGTCATGGTTCTTCTTTTTGCCAGCCGCTGGAAATGACCCGGGCGATCCGACAAAAGCAGGTTGGGGCGGTCGGTTTCGAAGAGCGCCCGACGGCTGGTTTCTGGATCTACCGATACGAGATGGCTTTGATCCGCGAAGTACCGTCTCCCGCTGGCGACCGGTTTTTCAGGCGGACCTTGCAAAACGTATGCAATGGTGCGTGGATTGATGGAGTGAGTGAAGCCAGCCACTGTGGAGAAAGGGATCGATAGTCTGTTTCGGCCAAAGCTCTCCCCAAGACTCGTACGCTGTCATCCGAAAAAGACTCCCGATCCCTTCGATCTCAATTGAAGGGTTTTCGACCGTCGGATTCACTGTGGCTTCCAGCGAATCGCCTGCAGCGTATAACCGCGACCGTTGGGGCGGCCATTCTTGACTTCACCGTCGCCTGTTACCGTTACGATAGTGCCGTCTTCGAGTACGACGCTGCCTGCGTAGCCGACGCCTTTGGCCAAAATGTAAAGCTGAGGCTGCCAGGTCTTGCCAAGGTCGAGGCTAATCCGAGCGCGAATGTCCGCTTCGCTGACAGGGTATCGGTTCTCATAGACAGCGACGATCTCATTCTCTGAGCGCAGCGCAATGTCGCAATGGGCCTGACCGAACACCCAGGTCAGTTGATGCGGTGCCGACCAAGTCCGTCCACCGTCACCGGATCGTCGAATTTGGACCGTCTTTCCGCCAAGGTCAGGATTGGACATGCCACGACATGCTGCCAACAGATCGTCGCCGCCGAGCGGAAGCAACCCCACCTCAGCAGCTCGATTCTCGAGTAAGGATGTGTCCGACCACGTGCGACCTTGGTCGCTGCTGTGGAAGAAGACCTGGGCGAGCCATCCTTTCGTGAAAGTATTCACGTTGTGATTGGCGGTGTCCAAGGCGGCAACGAGTCGGCCGTCACCCAAGAAAACGATATGATTGCCGTCTCCGGCCAAGAAAGTGTAAGGAGCCGGAGTCTTCAGCCGAGACGTTTCCCAGCTCTTCCCCAGATCTGCAGACCGAGATATGCCTACCGGATACGCCTCACGGTCTGGAATGTTCAGACGAGTTAATGCTGTGAGGTCGTGAGCGGCAAAAACAAACTTGTCCGAGACACCAAAAGCTCGAAGATTTACAGCTCCGTCTGTCTGGGGAAAGTTGGTGATGTGCCGTCCCGTCCAAGATCGTCCTTGATCACTACTCCAGTAAATGTAGGCGCCGAAGCCCGCCACAATAGTGCCATCACCAAAACGTCCGACACGGCCCGTCAGCTTCCAGGTAGCATCGGGCGTGGGAAGACGGAGACGCTCCGCCGGTATTGTCTTGATGGGACGGTGAACGATCCGATACAGGCCTTGCTCGATGGTAGACGCTTTTGTCTCGGCCATCCGAAGGAATGGTCGAGCTTCGAGAACCCCAATGGGATAGTCAAGTTTTGGGTCCGTCCTCGATCGCAATTCTGCCGATGTTGGATCCGACGCAACAATTGCGGATGTCAGCCATCCAACCATGGCGAATTTGGCTAGGATATTCATCTTTCCGTCCGTTGTGAGGGCGTGAACCAATCTTCAGCAACTGCCCGGCGCTGGGACGACCAGCCACCCGTTCATCGGCACCAATGATCGGCAAGCATGACCGGCGAGTGTTAACCAGTCAAGCATTTCATTGGTTCATTCATTGCTTCCTTGGGACGGACACACGAACTCCGCCGGTGTACTGGGCGTCAAGACGGCCCTGGTGGATTGTATAAGAGATGACGAATGTCTAAAAACTCCTTTGCGGGATCGACTAAGGATCGTGCGAGGAATTACTGTCCGATAGTCGCCTTTCGCGGAGCGAAAGACGACAATAAAAGATCGAACACGACTAACAGAACTTAAATGATGGACGGAAGACTCGTGATGGAAAAACAACAACCGAGGATTTGGCAGCGTTTCGCAAGATACTTCCTGGCTGGCGTGTTTGCCGTGCTGCCGCTAGTGATCACCGTTTTAGCGGTTACGTGGGTCATCAGTTTTCTGCGGGAAACGATTCCCATCAGCAAGCGAGATTACCACATTGTGCTGGTGCCCCAGTCGCCGGTCCCCATTGGCGGTGGATTGCTGTTCGTGCCCGTTGAATCCGTCGAGCATGTGGAGATGTCCGTCGATGCCTTCATGTCGGTCTACGTATCGATGGGAGTGACCGTTCCCAAAATGATGCGCGGTGCCGACGACCTGCTCAACCAGCAATGAGGCTGTCGTCGCTCAGAGGAGTGACCGGTTATACTAGAAGCGATAGAACCATCCATTCAACAAGTCGAATTAGAATGAAGTTTCACGATGCAGCAATCTTCTAGTGCGGCAGTGCCGCAGCCAAATAGGGAATGTGCCCGTATTTGGTACGCTCCCGTCGGTCGCTCGCCAAATATGTGCGCACCGAGAAAGCATGTCCCAAAGCTAGACTCTAGTGTGATACGATATGCAGGGCTGGCAATCATCCTCGCGAGTTCTGCTCCTCTGGCGGCCCAAGACCTGCCCAACATCATTATCATCTATTCCGACGATTTGGGTTACGGGGATTTGTCCTGTTACAATCCCCAGGCGGCCTACAAGACTCCCCGGCTCGACAAGATGGCCAGCGAGGGAATCAGGTTTACTGACGCCCACAGCCCTTCAACCATCTGTTCTCCCTCGCGATACGGGCTCTATTCAGGTCAACAGGTTTGCAGAACGGGCAGGGGTTCCCGAGCCTTCGAGGGGCCGGGGGGACCAAGCTATATCAGACCGGGTGAACTCACCATCGCCGACATGGTGAAAAAACGAGGCTACCGCACCGGCGTCTTCGGCAAGTGGCATGTCGGGCTTACTTGGCAGGACAAGAATGGAAAGAAACTTGGAGGAGGCTTCAAAAACTCTCTGCTCATCGACTACGACAAAAGCACTCCTCTTGTCGACGGACCCAACAGAAGAGGCTTTGATGAATCTTTCATCACTCCCAATTGCCCCACAACTGACCCGCTCTATATCTACATCAGAAACGGCATGGTCCCTTCCCCGGCCAGTCAGAGACACCAAAGAAACAAGCTGCCCAATCCCGGGGGAAAATGGAGGTGGGACAATGACGAAGGCTGGATGTCACCTGACTATCGCTTTGTCGATGCGGATCTATTGTTCTATGACAAGACGCTGGAGTTTATCACCCAGCATCGAATGAACTTTCCAGACAAACCGTTCTTCGTGGTGTTCTCCACCCAGATTTCTCATGCGCCCGTGCTGCCGGCTCCGGAGTTCAACGGCAAGACCGATGCAGGTCCTCGGGGGGATTTCGTCCATGAACTCGATGCGTTGACCGGCCGTCTTCTCGATGCCATCGATAGCCTAGGCATAGACGACGATACCCTGGTTCTGTTCAATTCTGATAATGGACCCGAAACCGTTCACACCGATTGGATGCGGCAGGATCACGATCATGACGCTGCAGGCGGTTACCGTGGCATGAAGCGCGACGGCTGGGAGGGCGGACATCGCGTTCCATTTATCGCCCGCTGGCCTCGCCGGATTCGCGCGGGGCAGGTATCTCGACAGCTGACCAATACCACAGACATTTTCGCCACCGTGGCGTCCGTGGTTAGCTATGAGCTTCCCGATGATGTGGCTGTCGACAGTTATGACATGCTGCCCGCCATGCTTGGGAAGCAGGATGAAGAGGATTCCATTCGGCCTCACATGTTGACTCAGAGTTTCCGAGGAGAATTTCAGATTCGGAAAGGTGATTGGAAATACCTGGACCACAAGGGATCCGGAGGAAACAACTACAGCAGAGGCAATCTTCAAAAATATGCCTTGCCCGAAAAGGCCCCCGAGGCGACCGGCCAGCTTTTCGATCTGGCAGAGGATCCAGGGGAAACGACGAACCTGTTTTTTTTGGAGTCGGGAAAGCGCCGGGAGCTGCAGGCTCTTCTGAAGAAACTGACCGTCAAGGCGAATGGCCGCAGTGCCCCAAAGAACAGGCAGCCTATCGGTATGAAGGTTATCGCAGAAACTCGTCAGAAGGGCTTTTGATTCTTGGGTCATGAGTCTTGGGTCAACCCAAGTATCGACCCCAAACGAGACAGTTATTTCTTGGCTGATCCTCAACGCGAGCGAGAACGATAGATGCAGAACGCCGATTCGTTTTCACTTGTTGCGTTGGACTACATCGCATTCTCACTCTATTTCGTCGTGCTGTGCGCGATCGGCTTGTGGGTGGGCCGCAAGGAGAAGAGCGCGGCGGACGACTACTTTCTGGCGGGCCGCACTCTGCCTTGGTATGTCGTCGGCAGTTCCTTCATCGCGTCGAACATCAGCACCGAGCACTTCATCGGGATGGTCGGCGCGGCCATGATCTACGGCATCTGTGTCGCGATGGCCGAATGGGGTAACGTCCTGTCGTTCTCACTTCTGATCTGGTTCTTCATTCCGTTTCTGTTAGCTTCCCGCGTCTTCACGACACCCGAATTCATGGAGCGCAGGTTTCACCCGCTGCTGCGACAGTTTTTTGCCATCCTCACGGTGATCAGCAACGTCGTCGCGTTTCTCGCCGCAGTGCTATATGGTGGCGGGCTCGCCCTCCAGAGTCTATTCGGTTGGGACCTATGGTTCGCGATCATTACACTGGCAGTTGTCGCAGGTTCGTGGGCGATCTACGGCGGTTTGAAGTCTGTCGCCTGGACGGACTTCTTTACGGTGATTGTCATGGTCGTCGGCGGCCTGATGGTGACGGTGCTGGGACTGGACATGCTGGCAGGGCCATCGCACTCGCTGATCGATGGCTGGCAGGTCATGATCGAGCGAAATCAAGCGCAGTCCGGTATCTGGCAGGAAGTCGTGCTCCAAAACGCACAACATCTGGCTGGCGGTGAAGCTTACAACCGGTTGTCGGTCATCCAACCGGTAACGCACGCCACGACGCCTTGGCCGAGCCTCTTCTTGGGGCTGTTTTCAGTCAGCATTTGGTACAACGTGATCAATCAGTTCATGATCCAGCGCGTGCTCGGCGCTAAGAATATGTACCACGCTCGGATGGGGATCGTCCTGGCTGGTTACATGAAGGTTCTGATGCCGGCCATTGTCGTTGTACCGGGCTTGATTCTGTTTGCTCTCTACCCCGATGTGATGCAGCGGCCCTGGGAGGAAATTCGCACCGAAGCCGACAAGGGCTACATTCAGATGCTCCAGATCCTGATTCCGACCGGTCTTCGCGGCCTGTTCCTGGCCGCTCTCTTCGGAGCAGTGCAGTCGACGGTGAATTCGGTCCTCAATTCGACGGCAACTGTTTTCACGCTCGACATCTACAAGCGGATGCTGAATCCAACGGCTGGAGAAAAGCACCTGGTTCGAGTTGGCATGGTTTCGTCGGTCGTGATCCTGGTCATCTCCATCGTGATTGCCGGCTTCATCAATCGTCTTGGTGGAAGCTTGTTTGTCTACATCCAATCACTGTATGCATTTTTTGCTCCGCCATTCGGAGCGGTGTTTCTGCTCGGGGTTTTGTGGCGGCGCATCAACGGAACCGGGGCATTGGTAGCGGTGTTCTCGGGGTTTGTCTTCGGGATCGCGATGAAGCTGTATGTCCAGTTCGTTCCCGACCATCCAACCTGGCTTGAGCCTTACGCCATCCAAGGCATCACCAACTGGGCGTTCTGTGTGGTGGTCTGTATCGCCGTCAGTTACCTGACTCCGCCACCAAGTGCCGAGCAGATCACAGACCAACTTACATTCAACTGGCAGAAGCTGAACATCTTCGACGATCTCGGCCAACATTGGTACACCAGCGTGATCACATGGTGGGGACTATTCGTGGTGGCGATTCTATCGCTGCTACTCGTGTTTTCCGGGCTGTATTTGTAAGTTGCCAGTTCCTAAATTCTTTGGTCTACCTCAGCTTTTAAGAGTCGGAGAAGTTCCATGCAATCCAGGCGATTCGGTTTGGGGAGGGAGACGGCGCTGGCTCTCACGCTGCTGCTGCTGAGTGAGGGCAGCATTCAAGCCGAGGCCTTCGCCGTCCAGAAGAACGACTGCATTATCATCCTCGGTAACACCTTCGCTGAACGGCTGCATCTATTCGGCTACTTCGAGACCTTTCTTCACAGCCGATTTCCCGACCACCACCTCCGGGTCCGCAATATGGGCTGGTCGGCCGACGAGGTCGACAAGATGATCAGGCCCAAAGGCTTCCCGAAGCTACTCGATGAACTCGCAGAGCATGAGGCCGACTTGATCTTCCTCTGCTTCGGCATGAACGAGTCGTTCGGTGGACCGGCAGGCGTCAAGCATTTCGAGCATGAACTAGGGAAGATCGTGAAGGATTTGCTGGGCCATCAGTTCAACGGCCAGTCCGCCCCTCGGATTGTGCTGGTTTCTCCCATCGCTCACGAAAGAGTCGTCGGCGACTTGCCAAACGGCGTGGTATTACCAAACGATGCGAAGCACAAGGAGAATTTGCGTCTCTATTCGGAAACCATGGCCCAGGTTGCCCGTCGACACGAGGTTGCGTACGTCGACCTGTTCTCGCCCACGTCGAAGTGGGCGGCCGATCAGGCTGACAGAAAGCTCACGTTCAATGGCATTCACTTGAGTGAGTACGGTGATTGGGTCGTGAGTCAGATGATGGTTCACAGCTTGGGACTGATTGACGAGGCAGATGCACCAGCAGAGTCAGGTGGCGAGTTGGCCGAGCAACTCCGCCGCTTCATTTATGAAAAGAACTACCATTACTTCCAGTGGTGGCATCCGCCCGATGCCTCATATATCCACGGACGGCGCAATGACACGCCGGGCGCTAAGCACCTCGTGTCGGAACGAAAACAACGGCGGCTTCTGATCGCAGATTATGACCAGAAGATCTGGGAGATGGCCAAACCGAAGCCGTCGGAGGTCTGGCGGCGCAGGCCCGTCGACGGCCGGCCCGTCTGGTTTCCTACGCCGTCGGACCGACGCATCCCGGGCGTCGAGAAACAGGCCCAATTATCGGTCAAGAGTGACGGTGACGGCGACACGCGTATCCGAAGCGCTGCGGAACAAGCCAAGCTCTTCAAGCTGCCCGACGGCTACCAGGTGAATCTGTTTGCGTCGGAAATTCGCTTTCCAATCGCCAACCCAATGTCGATTCAATTCGACGCACGAGGGCGTCTCTGGGTGGCCAATACGCCGACATGGCCACACTCGCTGCCCGGCAAGCAGCCCAAGGATTCGGTAGTCATTCTTGAAGACACCGATCGCGACGGCGTAGCCGACAAGCACAGTGTGTTCCTCGACAAGATGAACTTGATTCACGGCTTCGGCCTGGCCGGCGATGGAGCGTACGTCGCTCAAACGCCGAACCTGATCCTCGCCCGCGACACTGACGGCGATAACAAGGCGGATTGGTTCCGCAACGTGCTGCATGGCTTCGGCGCGGAGGATGCGGAACACGCAATGAACAACTTCCGCTGGAGCCCCGGTGGGGCGATTTTTTTTACGCAAGGAGTCTTCTACCATACGCAGGTCGAGACGCCCTACGAACCGAGCCGCGTGCGCGATGCGGCCGTCTTCCGCTACCAACCGTATGAGCAGCGGCTGGGAGTGTACGTCTCGCACCATTTCTGGAATCCCTATGGGAACCTGTTCGGGCGCTGGGGGCGCGGAATCGTTCTGGATGCGTCGGCCGGTCAGTATTACCCCATGGACGTCCTCTCCACCAATTTCATCTACCCCAAGCGCAAGGAGCGTACGGACCATCTCTCCTTTGCGCCTGGCGGTTCCATCGCAGCCGGGTGCGACTGGCTCAACACCGGCCATTTCCCGGCAGACGTGCAAGGCCGGTTCCTCGTGAACCACTGCGAAGGTGACGTCGGCACACACTGGTACACGCTCTCACCCGAAGGCACGCTCTACAAGGCCAAGCGGCACAAGCCCTCGCTACTGACATCCACGGACAGGACATTCCGTCCGATCGCCATGGCGATCGGCTCCGACGGCGCTGTTTATGTTGCCGACTTCTATTCGCACATCTTCGAGAACGTAAATTTCTCGAAGCGTCACCCCGGTCGGGACCACTCGCACGGTCGCATCTGGCGAATCACCTGCAAGAATCGCCCCTTGCTCGAAGCTCCAAAGATCGTCGATCGGCCGCTCCCCGAATTGCTGAATCTGCTCAAAGCCCACGAGCCCACGACGCGCGAGTTTGCCCGCCGCGAACTGCAACAGCGCGGGCGCGAGGCCGTGACACCCCACCTGGATAACTGGATCACAACGATAGAGCCTGCAGAAGCTGACTACGAACATCATCTCGTCGAAGCCCTGTGGGTCCGTCAAGGCCTTAATACGATCGACGTCGATCTGCTCGAGCGACTTCTCGACTCGAAGCAGCCCGGCGCACGAATCGCCGCGACACACGTTCTGCGTTTTTGGCAGAATCGGATCGACGGCTCGATCGATCTACTCCGCAAACGGATCAACGACCCCGACCCGCGCGTGCGGCTTCAGGCAGTGTTGGCCTGCGGTTTTAGCAAGTCCGCCAAGGCAATGGAAACTGCACTCGGGGCCGCCGACCACAAGATGGATCCGGGACTCAAGCACGCCTTGGACCAGACGATGGAGTATTTCGAGCAGATAGAGAAGCATAACAGCGGTCAATAGGGACACCCGGCGTGACGTTTTTCCAATGCCCTCCGAAGCCAAAGCGATCCACCCATCTCTAGAAGGGCCGCGAGACGGACGCTTACGAATTCCGGGGGCGTTCGGTTGCAAGCCCAGTCCACGTCGGGCTAGATTTAGGTTTGTGGGCGGATTCAAATCCCTTGCAATGACGCGCTTCCAATCTGGTTTTTCGAGGTTGTACCGATGATCGTTCGCAACATTCCACTATCCTTGTTTGGGGCGGCCTTCATGATCGGCGTGGCTGTCGCGGCCGATACGAATCCCAACCTGTTCACCAACAGCCCGGCCGAGAAGATCGTCCTGATCGGGCCCAATCGGCCGGACGATCTCCAGCAGTACGCCGCAAGCGAACTCGTCCGTCACATCGAAAAAATCACGGAGGTCAAACCCCGGTTGCTCAAAGTGGCCGATATCCGGGCTGCCAAACTCCCGACAGACTCAAACGTAATCATGCTCGGGCGAACGGTCGACAACCCGCTGCTGAAGGGCCTTTCCGAAGGCGGTTTTTTCCAACCCAACACGGAAGAGCAAGGCTACTCGCTTCGCATCGACGTCAACCCCAACGATCCCCAGGGCCGCCGGTGGCTGGCCGTGCTCGCCGGAGCGGACCCTCGTGGAGTGCTCTGGGCCGTGCGGGATTTCTGCCACTTTCACTTCTACAGGGACGCCGGCGGGGTGACTCTTCGCCCTGACCGGGTGTCGATGGCGCCGCCACTGAAGGTACGTATGCTCTCCGAATCGTGCTGTAACCTGTTCTCGGCCAAGAACGACCATCAAGGGTTCATGCACACGCCCCATTTGAACCGTTTCAGCCACGACGTGGTTTTTGACAAACAGTACTTCGTCGATTGGCTGAGCGAGTGGAAGGTGACCCACGTGAACTTCGTTTGGGGAAACTTTGCGGCCTATCGCGAGCCGGCCAAGGAGTTCGTGGCATACGCCCATGCGCGCGGCGTTCGCGTCTTCGTCCACTACGTGCCGTACCGCCCCGGCCACGAAGACCCGCCGCCCGCAGTCACCAAGACCGAGCTGGGCACGGACAACGCGGCCGATTGTCCCCGCGACCCGGCCGTGAGGAAATGGTACATGGACAGGCTCACGGAACTTGTCACCCAGGAACCGCGCTTCGATGGAGTGATCATAGAATCACCCTACCACGACGGAGTCTACTGCAAGTGCGAAACGTGCCAGGACAGGAAGAACCCGTTTCCCGAGGACGTGTTGCTGGCCGAGATGACCCAGATTGTCCGTGCCAATCGGCCCGATATGCCGATCGTAAGGGTCATGAAGCAGCCGGTGCCCGACGAGACAGCCGCCCGGCGCCTGGCCGCCCAACTCAAACCGTTGGAAGGGCCCCTCGATTGGCACGTCAACACCTATCGCGACCGCGAGCACCGTAAGCGTTGGCACGATTTGGGCTCGAAGTTCGGGACCTACTTGCGGCTTTATCGTTCCGCCCTGAAGGGTAAGAACGTGCCCGCGGAAATCGACTTTCTCTACAACGACTTTCGCCTCAGTGCCGAGCGGGATGTGCTCGCCCACGGTTTCTGCTACCGGTTCTATGGCGGCCGATACGGCAGTTTCCCCGTCGAGAAGGATCAATTCATGCTGGCCGAATACCCAGGCACGCGAGGCCCCCTTTCCCTGGCCCTCTTGGGCGAGGCAGCTTTCGATCCGTTGGCTGATCCCGACTCCCGCCGCCACAAGCTGGCCCGCATTCACGCCCTCACTATTCCCGATTATCCCCAAGACAAAGTGATCACCGCCGATGATCTGACGGCCGACGCCGACACAAAGGACGCGAACAAGAAGTCTCCGGCGACCCCCGTCGTTCAAAGCCCGGTCTTCTATCCCCAACCCACAAAGCTGTTTCGCTACCAGTACGGCATTCGCGAGACCGACTTCACGCTCGTGCAGTCGTGCGTCGATTTCGACAACGACGGCCAGCGAGAACTTGTCTACGGTTCGCGAACCAACCAGGCTTGCAGCCTGATTCGCGCTTCCGACGGCGAGGCCCTTTGGACCACGCCCTTGCCGGGCCACTGCCAATCAATTTCGGCACACGATCTGGACGGCGACGGCCGCTACGAAATCCTCTTCCTCACCAGCAATCCCGGACGCCTCTACGTCCTGGACCACTTGGGCCGAATCCTCAAACACTGGGACGCCGGGGACGCCAAGGTGGGGAACACGCCCATTATCATCGACGTCGACAACGACGGTGTTCTCGACGGCTATCTGGGCACCCGGTCGAAATTTCTGGTTCGCCTCGACATGAGCGATTTGAGCCTGGTCGCCCGCCGGCAGGGTTGGGTGCAATGCGGCTGCCATACCACGGCCATGGACGTCGACGCTGACGGCCGGTGGGACCTCTTCGCCGGAGTTGGAGACGGTAGCCGGGCCAAAGGTGCAATACACCGCTACGACCCTGTCACGCTCCAGAGCGTCTGGTCATTTGACACAAACGACAACGCCTCCAGCGCGGACGCTGTGCTGGCCGATATCGACGGTGACGGGCAAGTCGAGATCGTGAAATCCGTCGATAACTACGCTGGCGACGACGCCCACGATGCCGTCTACGCCTTCGAGACCGACGGCACACTGCTCTGGAAGGTCGATGGGCTGAGCGGCGAGGACTCTCCCAATGTGGCCGATCTGGACGGTGATGGCTCGGTGGAAATCGTCGGCATGACCTTCGGTAGCGAGGTCTATTGTCTCGACGCCCAGGGGAACTTCAAATGGCGCAAGGACCTCCGCCCCGAGTTGACCGACAAAGCCCACGCCTACATGACACCCATTCTCTGCGATATCGACGGCGACTCCCGGCTCGAAATCCTGGCCATGACCAACGCTGGCTACACCCGGGGAAGCGCCCCCTTGCAAAATGCCAAGCTGTTCGCCCTTTCACCGAGCGGCGAGATCCTCGACACTTTGGACGTGGGTGGATCGCGCTATTGGGGCAAGGCGTTCTGCTGCAATGTCGACGACGACCCCTACCTGGAACTGGTGGTCTCTGGTAGCGGCGGCCTGGACGTAATCGAAACGCGAGGATTCGGACCGAACACCGAACATTTTCAACGCCGCCGCGACTACCGGCGGCTAAGCGTTCTGCCCTGGGCTTATGAAGATACCTACTTCATCTATCGCGGAAAGAAAAAGGGCCTCCGCAATCGCACTGACGACCTGATGCTCGAAGAGACCAATGGCCGATTCCGCGAGTCCGGGAGCTTCCTCACCGAACTTCTCACACTGCCGCCCAGCGGATTCTTCAACCGGCTACGGTACAAGGCCGAAACGCCCCCCGGTACCAAACTGACAGTCAACATTCTCGACGAGTCGGGCCGAGTATTGAAGCAGCAACTGGCTCCCGACGCCGAATTACTCCTGAACCAACCGGTACGGCTAGAGTTCATCTTCAGTACAACCGACCCAACGGCAAGCCCGAGACTCGACTCGTATAGCATTTCGTTCTCGAGGTGACGATCGGATTCAAGGTGCCCGGTGAATGTCGGCCACGAACAAGCGAAGCGAAGTTCCGGTAATGATTCTCACTTTAGTTTGAGTCTCGTTGCCGCTTCGGCTCGCCACCAGACACATCGTTCAAGAGGTCGAGGACCACGTGTTCGATCTTCTCCGACGCATGAATCTCTAACATATTGGTCCCCAACCAGGTTTCGTAACCACCCAATCGATGTTGTCGTGGCGTGGGGAGATAACGATTCCAGCCGTTGGCCAACTCGATTGTGAAAGTCGTTTTCAGGGGGCTGCGATCCTTGATGTCCAAACCAATCTCGGCGAACACTTCGCACGGAATCGACGCGATGCCAACATCGCCGATACGAATCGCTTGCAAGATGATGTCTTCTGTGGGAGGCATTTCGGAAAGTCGGACGCCGAACTCTGCATAGGCTTTGGCACGGGGCGGCAGTTTTGATTCGTCCGGCTCGGCCAGGAATTGTTTGGCAAGGGCGAGCTGTTTAGCGGTTGGCTTGCGGATGTCGAGCGTTAATTCGCGTTGAGCCATCGCCAAGGTAATCGATTCGCGATGTTTCGTCTTCTTGTATGCTTGCAATACTTCGTCGGCGACACTGTTGGCGACGTAACGAATCTGTTCGAACGGCTTCTTCCCAGGCTGTGGGTTGTGGAAGTTGATGTTGTTGATGTCGCCGCTTGTGCCATTAGACATGATGCCGACGAACGGTGGGTTGCCGGCGTCATCATTCGGTGCGATTCGTTGTTTGATTTGCCTGGCAAACTCACCGAAGTAGTCGGCGGAAACTCCCCCCGGTAATACGCCACCGACATAATGCAACGAGTAGTTGGCCAGCAACGCGATCGGGCGACCAGTTGTGGCTCGAATCGATATGAATGACAACTGCGGATCAGTCGGTCCGGCTGGACGGTCGAGCAAACCGCGACCGCGTGGAGGGTTCATACGAACCTGGTCCGTTGTTTCGCCAAACGGATTCGGCACGATGCCGCCCGGCTTCATGTGCCAACGACGGTTATGAACGTGTTCCGGGACGTCGACTTGTCCCCAACCGACTTCTGCCGGCTCCAGATTCGCGTTGGCCCGCTTGATCGCCTCGACGATTCCGCCCTTCAACACTTTCAGATACGCGTCACTAACTTTGGCGAATACCCTGTCGAGCGACGCCGGAGCGGAATGTGTGTGCGTTGCCGACATCAACATGTGGTCCGTGCCAATGCCGGTCTCCTTGGACGCTTGTTGCTTCGCTTCGTCGAACAGCGACCTTGGGATGAGGCAGCTATCGACAACTACGATCGCCAGTCGGGTCTCGCCATCGTCTAGCACCAACGCGCGGGCGCTCAACGGATCCCAAGCCTTCTCGGCGCCCCGTTCGCTGAACGACCCCACCAGATACACTGGCCATGTCGTCGGCGTGATATCTCCCACAGCAGTACCGGCGCGGAAATCAGCGGCACTAAGCAGGTTCGGCGTAAAGAAGAGGAGCAGCAGCAGAGTCAATCGAGTTTTCATGTGTGGCTCGTCTGTTGACAGGTCTTGATCTAACAGCCGCACATTCTAACAAGCATTCACAAGCCGTGCTTGATTCTCCTGAAAGATGTCAACGCGTTTAGGAGAGCCTTGAACATGTCCTTCTCCCTTCGGGAGAAGGTGGCCGAAGGCCGGATGAGGGGTGGCTGATTTCATTTGGCAGTTCGCCCCCTCATCCTATCCTTCTCCCCGAGGCAGACTTTTTCGCTTTTGAGCCTCTCTTGCCTCAAGAGTTAAGATCCGGTCACCTCCCCCTCCGCAGACTTTCTGACTTATTATGCCGCGATTCTAGGCGTATTCTCAACGGCTGACTCCCGTTTCTTTTGATTTCG
>PVBE011659525.1_pt1 | contig 20729 bp, 17 predicted proteins | sample 1631181 | NCBI WGS metagenome assembly PVBE01 (sample SAMN08397723, study PRJNA350692) | Marine metagenome, whole genome shotgun sequencing project. | isolation source: water | place: Pacific Ocean | collected 2012-04 | reverse complement strand
ACCAGGCCAATCATCAGGGCCCATGCCAGGGAATCGTACACAGTATACATGGCATAGGTGGCGGCAATGAAGGCAAGCACGGCTTTAAAGAAGACGGTTCCTCCTATACCGGCATATTTGTTTGAATCAGTTGGGCAGCGCTTTAATGTAGCGCGATCGGCTCCGGAACAGAACCAGAAGAAGTTGGTTAGCTTACTCATGTGAAATCAGGTTTTAATTCCATTTGCGTGATGAAAGTCGGCAAGAGAAACGAAGGTATCTTCATCCTGGACGATGCCGTGAATTTCAGGCATAGCTTCAAGCTATGGCTGTAGTTCACAAAGAAATACAGGGTGAACAGACCGAGTTTATAAGTCGAAATTCATTGCGTAGATGGAATTGTTAGGTGAATAGGGTTGAAACGGGTAGGGGAGCAGAAATATTTTAGGGAAAGATGAAATGATGAAAAAACTACCAGATGTCGGCAAAATCTTACTACCGATTCCAGAGTGCCGTCACAAAACTTCACAACCCTCATTCGCTCTTCACCTCCAGCAGAGTCTCCCGCGCGAAAGCAAAGCGGGCTTGCCGGACTCTGCGGTTCATCATATTGGTGGTGTCTCACATTGCAGAGTCCGGCTCGCGCGTTTCCCAAACGCTTCGGAGACTCTGCTGATGGTGAATGTGCTTATGTGCCAATATTTGCTGCAGTTTCGAGTCGGTCCCGAAAGCTTTCGGGAAGAATTTCTATTGCATAATCCGGGTTTAAGTCAACTTTTTGATCCATCCATGAAAACAGTATTCATGCCGTTACAACTTTTTAAACCGCCTAAAATGACACTTATTTAGGCGGTTCAGCTTTTAAGACCCTATAAAAAGTCGATTATTTACTTGGACTGACTTTTAAGACCATATAAAAAGTCGATATTTTACTTGGACTAACTTTTTGGACCTATTAAAAAGTTGATTTTTTACCTGTTGCTAAAATTTCATCCCCCAAACAGAGATTTCTGGTGGGCAAGATCATCCGGTAATTCTTCGGAGTGATGTTTTTGATGTTTGGAGCCTGTTGATAAATCGAATTGATGCAACCGTATGGTGAAAACCTACATCTAAAGTGATACCTCCCATTTTTTATCTTTGCCGAAATTCAATTCAAACCTAACAAGCCAATAAAACATGAAACAAGTTCTGCTCTGTGCATCAATTACATTTTTATCTCTGACCTTAAGTGCCCAAATTTTAAACAATAGTTTCGAAAGTTGGACTGCCGATACCCTTCTAGGGGGAGGCATATTAAGTGGCGATATTTTTTGGGAAGATCCAGACAACTGGGGAACCGCTAACAGTACAACTCAAGATCCGGCACTGGGTGGTTTTTCCCAGGCAAGAAAAGACACCAGTGCAAACACCGGTAATTTTTCGGTTCAACTGGAAACCGAAAGAATAGTTATTCAAACTTTTGGTATTGATGTGAATGCCCCCGGTGTGGTTACCAATGGCTCAATTACCCTTGACATTAACCAATTGCTGACGGGGGAAATCGATTTTGAATCTATGATTACAGGTGGCAAGCCAATTGGCAGCAACACACGTCCTGCAACCCTCGATGGCTTTTACACTTTTGCACCGGTTAGTGTTGACACATTTGGTGTGATAGTAAGTCTCACCAGGTGGGATGCAACTGAAAATGAACAAGAACAAGTTGGAGGTGGTTTCTTCCAGGGATCTGTTGCAACCAGCACATTTACAGCATTCTCAGTTGACTTGGAATACATTTCCTGTAACGATCCCGATTCTGTGCTCATTGTAGTGTTATCAAGCGCTTCACAGGATGGCGAAGATGGAACACTTATGAATGTAGATGACGTAAGTTTTAACGGAACGGCTGTAGGAGTAGCTCCAAACCTCGGTGAAGATTCAGCATCTACCAATATGGATGTTGCTGTAAATATTGATGTATTGACAAACGATTCGGACTGCGATGGGGTTATTCAAACTGTAACGATTGAAACAGCTCCCCAGAATGGTGCTGCAGTAGTTGAAGCCAACAACACCATAACTTACACGCCAGCAACCGGTTTTGTAGGAGAAGATGAATTTGAATACGAAGCCTGCGATGACGATGGTGAGTGCAATCCTTTTGGTTTTGTAACTGTAACGGTTGACTCCGTTTCAAGTGGCGTGATTACGATTCGCCAGGAAATTAAAGTGGCTGTTCATCCAAACCCAGTGGTGGATATAGTGAACTTCGAAATTGCCGATGTACCGGGCGATGTTGAAATCACCATCATGGATTTGAACGGACAAGTTATCAGTAACAGCAAAATGGAAAACGGTCGCTACCAGGAAAATGTAAAAGCGTTTGCTGACGGTGTTTACATTTATACCCTTTCGCAAAATGGGAATGTTGTTTCAACCGGAAAATTTGAAAAAGTGAGATAACACTTGTTATAAACTAATTTTAAGCCTCTCCTTCAAGGAGGGGCTTTTTTTGTGCTATGAAAATCGAATTTCTAAAATGTCACGGTTCGTCCAACGATTTCGTTTTGATCGATGAACGGCCACGAGAAAATCCGTTCACGGCAGCACAATTACCTGAATTGGGTAAGGCTGTCAGCCTTCGGTCAGGGCAAATTGGTGCAGACGGCTTGCTATTGATTTCTGGCAGCAGCAAGGCCTACGCCAAAATGAGGGTCATCAATGCAGATGGTTCCGAAGCCGAAATGTGCGGCAATGGCCTCAGATGTGTAGCCCGAAAACTTTGTGAAGAAACAGGTGAACGCGAATTAGAGATTGAAACCCTTAAAGCCATTTACCAGGTACGCAAACAGCCGGATATTTTTGATCAGATTCCTACGTATGGAATCGAAATTAACACCATCTCATTTCTATCAACCGAGATTCCGATTGTGACAGAATCGAAGGAGGTGTTCCAAAACTCATTCCCCGAGTTTTATCCCAATGAATCGTTCAGTGCGGTGAACCTCACCAATCCACATTTGACACTGGAATCGGAACATCGTAATCCGGAATTGCTTTATGCCGTTGGGGCACAGGCCAACGTTCAAACCGAACTATTTCCTGAAGGCATGAATGTAAGTTTCGTTTCGCAGATTGAGGATGCCGCCATTTTTGTTGAAACTTTTGAACGGGGCGTTGGCCCAACCAATGCTTGTGGCACGGCCATGTGCGCTTCAACCATCATTCTCACAAAACTGGCAAAACTCGCACCCGAAAAACTTGTTGAAGTCTATAATCCTGGTGGAAAGGTAATGTGCAGGGTAAACACCGATTTAAGCGGTGTTGAATTGATTGGTAATGCCACCTACCAGTTCGCAGGCCAATTCGAATTCAATTTTGAAAAAGGGGAAATTGTCAATCTCGAAATCATCAAGGTATATTCCGAAGAAGTTGAGCTATACGCCAAATTCCTTGACTCATGCGAAAGAAGAACTGCCGGGCTTAATGCTACTTTGCCTGATTGATTCAACCTAACCACCAAGATCACAACGAAATCCTCTGCGACTCTGCGTCAGCGCATGAAACTAAACCCCCAAGCTTTTGAATAAGGAAATCCTCCGGTTAGCCGTCCCCAACATCATCAGCAACCTGGCCATACCTATGCTCAGCGCTGTGGATACTGCATTGATGGGTCATTTAGAGTCGGAGGTTTACATCGGGGCAATCGGTGTGGGTAGCGCCATATTCAATTTTATCTATTGGGGATTTGGATTCATGAGAATGGGCACAACGGGGTTGACTGCACAGGCATTTGGAGAACAAAACCAGTCTGAAATTTCGGCTATACTTTACCGTGTTGGTGTGCTTTCTGTCATTTTAGGCTTCGCGCTCATAGCCTTACAATTCCCTTTGTTGAAAGCCAGCCTGTGGTTTTTTGATTCATCCGAGGAGGTGTCTGGCTTAACTGCGGAATATTTCAATATCCGAATTTGGGCTGCTCCGGCAACCATAAGTATTTACGCCATCACAGGTTGGTTTCTGGGCATGCAAAATGCCCGTTACCCCTTAATCCTGGCGGTTTTTGTAAACGTGGCCAACATAGGATTCAACTTGCTTTTCATCAAGGTTTTTGGAATGAAATCGGATGGTGTGGCCCTGGGAACGGTAATCGCGCAATATCTCGGCTTAATACTGGGTTTTGGTTTGCTGGTTGGGAAATACAGGAAACAACTCCATTCCTTTAAGCGGAAAGCCGTGTTGAAAATCGATGCGCTGAAACGTTTTTTCGCAGTCAACTTCGACATTTTCATCCGCACCCTCTGTCTCATCTTTACCTTCAATTTTTTTATTGCCGAAAGTGGGAATTATGGCGACTCTGTTTTGGCAGCTAACGTTATACTACTTCAGTTCATGGCATTCCTGTCTTATGGTGTTGATGGATTCGCAGTGGCAGCCGAAAGTCTTGTGGGGCGTTTCTTTGGTTCTGCAGAGCAAACTAAACTGAATCAATCAATCAAGCTGAGTTTTATGTGGGCTTTGGGATTTGGGCTGGTCTTTTCCCTGTGCTTCTTTTTCGGAGGAGAATTACTGTTGCACATATTTACTGACAAACAACACATAATCCAGGAAGCCTCACACTTCATCAAATGGATTGTAGTGATGTGTTTTGTGAACACCGTTGCCTTCGTTTGGGATGGTGTTTTCATTGGCCTTACAGCTTCGAAAGCCATGCGGAACACTATGATCATATCCACATTAGGGTTTTTCCTGTTTCCATACTACGCACTGGGAAATTGGCTGGGCCCTCATTCCCTTTGGATAGCAATGCTGCTTTTCATGTCAGCCAGGTCGGTTTCGCTTTCGTGGATTTATTGGTGGAAGTTAAGGGTCACACCAAAACCATAGTGGGGCCAGCCATTGTGTATTGGAGATCCCGGTCATATCCGCTCAGAATGAACCCAGATGCTACATGTTCATCTGCAATTCACGAGATGGATCACACCTCTAAAAAATGCGTTTTCAAATTGTAATCCCCATTAAGCACATCAACCATCATTTGGTAATCAGCTTCGTTTTCTACAAAGTTCAGATCACTTACATCCTTGATGATAACCCGTGATGAGGTTTGGGTTCGGAAATACTGGAGGTAGGTATTTTGCAGTTTGTCCAGATAATCGGGGCTAATGTCTTGTTCATAAGCCCTTCCTCTTTTCCTTATATTATCCATCAGTTTGTCAATGGGGCTGTATAGAAATAGTATTATATCCGGTTGTGGCATTGTTTGATATATGATGTTAAACAGCCGCTGAAAAAGTTGAAACTCATCCCCGCTCAATGTCACCGATGCAAACAGACTTGATTTCAGGAACATGTAATCCGTAATCGTGAAATCCTTGAATAAGTCACGCCCGGATTGCAATTTTTGGAGTTGTTTAAATCGTTCGGCCAGGAAAAACATTTCTACCGGGAAGGCATAATGATCGGGATTTTCATAAAACTTTGGAAGGAATGGATTATCGGCAAACTGTTCCAAAATCAAATCGCCATTAAAATCGGCCGCCAGTCTTTTGGAGAGTGAGGTTTTACCAGCACCAATGTTACCCTCAATTGTAATGTATCTATACTTCATCTACAATTGTGGGTCTTTTGTTTTGCCGACAAGCCTCTAGCAGCGCTGCAACAGACATTCCCAATTCCGGATGCAAAACATGAGATGCTATCTCGTTTAAAGGTTGTAGCGCAAAAAGTCGATCAGGCAAACCTGCATGAGGTATGGTGAGCGTTTCGGAATTCAGTACAACATCGCCAAATAAAAGAATGTCGATATCAATTTCACGGGGCCCCCATTTGTAGGTGGGTGTCCTTCCTACAAGATTTTCAATCTCTTTCAATGTGGTTAAAAGACCTTCCGGTTCAATTTCAGTTTGAAGTTCAACAGCTTGATTCAGAAAGACTCCCTGTTCCGTAACCCCCCATGGTTCTGTCTCAAGGATCGATGAAGTCCTTTTTACCAGGCCGGCTTTTTGATTCAGCAATTTTAGGGCCGAGTTCAAATTGTGAAACCGATCGCCTTCATTGCTCCCAAGCAGCAGAAATACGGTATGTTCGCCCTCTTTCATAGCGCCCGCAAATGTAGCAAACCGCTTAAAAATTACTAAATTCGCGCGCCTGATTTAGCTTGTATATTTCGGCATTCAGAATAATCCTTACCTCAATAGTTCCTGACCCAAAGCTCAATTTTTACAACTCATGAAGCAATTCTTTAAAATGACCCTCGCTACCATGGTAGGGTTAATTCTCACAGTCATATTCCTTATTGGTATTCTCATCCTTATCGGTTTAGCTGCAGGTGGAGATGGCGACAAGAAAACTGCCTCTATCAAACCTAACTCGGTACTCAATTTGAGTATCAATTATTCAATTCCGGAACGCACAAGTGATAATCCATTCGCCAACATGCAATTTGGCAGTTTCAAGCCTTCTAAAAATTTGGGTCTCAATGGCATTTTAGAAAACATTGCCAAAGCGAAAGAAGATGATGATATAAAAGGCATTTATCTCGATCTTGGAAACACACCTAATGGATTTGCCACGCTGGAGGCCATCCGAAATGCCCTTATCGATTTCAAGGAATCGGGCAAATTCATTGTTGGGTATGGTGAAATCATCTCACAACGTAGCTATTACATCGCTTCTGTGGCAGATGAGGTTTATCTGAATCCAGTTGGTTTCTTGGATTTCCGAGGACTGGGTGTTGAGTTGTCTTTTTTCAAACACACTCTCGAAAAACTGGAAATAGAACTGCAAATTTTTTATGCCGGCAAGTACAAAAGTGCAACTGAGCCATTTCGACTCGACTCAATGAGCGATGCCAACCGCGAGCAAATCACAGAATATGTGAATGGAGTTTACGATCATTTCATTGGCAAAATTGCAGAAGCCCGTGGAATGGAAGCATCGCGCCTCGACCAGATTGCTGACAGCATGGAAGTGCAAATGCCTTCAGGTGCTGTTACTGCCGGACTTGTTGAAGGGCTACGGCACCGCGACCAGGTGATGGATGTTATTAGGGAAAAGTTGGGAAAAGAGGATGATGAGAAATTTGAATTGATCGGGATGAATAAATACGATAATGTGCCGGGTGGCGTTGTTGATTATTCACTCAAAGATCGTGTGGCAGTGGTTATCGCAGAAGGAGGAATTGTTGATGGTGATGGTGAAGATAACGAAATTGGGTCGAAGACTTTTGCCAAAGCCATCAAAAACGCACACGAAAACGAAAGGACCAAGGCCTTGGTGCTGAGAGTAAATTCCGGTGGGGGAAGCGCCCTCGCCTCTGATGTAATTTTACGCGAAATGGTGCTTGCCGGAGAGAAAATGCCTGTAATCGTATCAATGGGCGATGTAGCCGCATCAGGGGGGTACTACATAGCCTGTAAAGCTGACACTATAGTTGCTGAGCCCAATACTATTACAGGCTCCATAGGTGTTTTTGGTCTGTTGCCCAATCTTGGTGCTTTTTACAACAACAAACTGGGCATGACCTTCGATGAAGTAAATACTGGTGCATTTTCAAATTTTGGAAGCGTGACTCATGCGCTGAATCCTGAAGAGAGAAAGATCATTCAAAACGGAATCGATTCTATTTACATCAACTTCAAGTCGCGCGTGGCAGATGGACGTGGTATGACCATGGATGCTGTGGAAGAAGTAGCCCAGGGCCGTGTGTGGACTGGTGTTCAAGCCAAGGAAAGAGGTTTGGTGGATGTTCTTGGAGGACTTGATGATGCTATCGATATTGCGGCTGCTCTTGCAGGGGTGGATTCTTCGTATCGGGTTAAACTCTACCCTGAACAGAAGGAACCATTTGAAGAAATAATGAAAGAATTAACAGGGGAAGCCCGAATTTGGCTGCTCAAAAATGAACTTGGTGAACAATACAACACCTACCGAAAATTGAACGAAATCACAAAGTTAAAGGGTGCTCAGGCCAGAATGCCTTTCGAACTTGAAGTGTATTAAACGTTATTCCAAAAAAAAGCCGGGTTGTTTCAAACAACCCGGCTTTTCTTTTCTATAGATTTACTTTCCTCCTGTTTCGTATTCTGGAGCTTTCTCCAGAAGCCCGGTCTGCATGGCATAACGAACCAGTCCAGCAGTATTTTTCACCTCTAACTTTTGTAATAGATTTCTCCGGTGTGTATCGACAGTTCTAGCGCTGATAACCAACTTATCACCGATTTCCGCATTGGTGTACTCCCTGCATATCAGTCTTAAAACCTGTTCTTCGCGCTTGGTGAGGGCAATCTCAATGACGGGCTTATCAATATAATCCTCTTCATGTTTCTGGTATGGCGAAACCATTACTGATGCAACATCTTGTGAAAAATAATTTTCACCGCTCATCAATTTGTAGATAGCTGAAATCAGTTCAACCTTCCCGGTATTTTTCAAAATATACCCATTTGCCCCAGCTTGCAACATTTTATTGATGTACCTGTGCTCATCATACATGGAGAATGAAAGAACTTTTACATCTGGTTTTTTTTCATGTATCAGGGAAGTAGCCTCTATTCCATTTACAATGGGCATTTTGATGTCCATGATAACGAGATCGATAGAACCATCCATCACTTTGTCTATGGCTTCCTGGCCATTTACGGCTTCACCTACCAACCTGATGTCCTTGCAATCTTCAAGTATAGAACTTATTCCAAAACGGATCATTGGGTGATCGTCCGCTATTAAAACTCTGATTTTTTTTCTGTATGCCATGGTCTGCACGTTGGTTTATAGTTTTACAATGTTTCACTTGGGGACTATTGAAAGCAACTAACGCCAATATAATAATTGTTTACGTAAGCAAGTTACCTATTGTTCCATTAGGTAAATACCTGAATGAAATTTAACTCATTAACAGAACCTTGCAACTTGTATTATCAACATGGTTTTCAACCGATTGCATAATTAAGGAAAATGAACATTAAGCTTTTTTAACAATGATTTTTCAACAAAGTATACTACTGATATGTAAATGAACGTAATAAAATGAAATCGCCTGTTGTCCTTCAAATATACATGCAGTTAAATATTGTTAACTAGTTTACCTGCTTTTCTTCAAGGATTACTTTTACAAACATGAACAAGCATGTTCTTTACGGGGCTTCTGCCCTCATCCTGGTTGCCCTCATTGGCATCATCACTATTCAAATTCGGTGGATAGACCAAGCCATGTCGGTTCGAGAACAAACATTCGATCAGAGTGTGCAAGAGGCACTGATGGCGGTTGCCTGGAAAATTGAACTGTTCGATGCCATCAATGTAGTGTCTCCAAAAGTTCACAAGATTGACAAAAACAACATGACTATTGTGATGAATGACTCTTCACTCATCACGCAACGAGTTCGCTCTAATACTCAGTTTGAATGGATTTCTTCATCCGACTTTAAAATAAGCGAGAAAACAGACAGCAGTATTGAAGTTGAAATGATCAACCCCGATGGTGGCGAAAAAAGCATGAAGTATTTGAAAAGTAACGTTTGGTCGGGCGATACTTCAGGAAACAAAATCGAACGGGAAGTGATTGTGAAATTCGATTCATCCGGTAAACATGAATTCCTGAACATAGACAGGGGCACAGATGTAGCCCTGCAGATAAACAGGTACAGCAGTTTGTTCAACAAAATGGCTTTGCAATTGGCTTTTATAGACAAATCGCTGGCTGAGAGAATTGATCCGGAAATGCTTGAAGTTATGATTGAATCGGAGCTGAAAAATCATGCTATCAAAACAAGATGGAACTACGCGGTCAGGGCTGCGGAACAAGACACATTCCTCTTTGCCTCAGCGCTTAGCAACTTAAAGCAACTTCAGCATTCCAATTACAAAGTAGGCCTTTTCAGCAACGACTTGTTCGCAAATCGTGGTGAGTTGATTCTCGATTTCCCTGATCGTAGCACTTACATTTTAGGATCCATGTGGTGGATGTTGGGTTCTTCCATCTTCTTCATCACCATTATTGTTGGCGGTTTCGCTCTTACGTTTCACATTATCTTCAAACAGAAGAAGTTAAGCGACATGAAAACCGATTTCATCAACAATATGACGCATGAATTGAAAACTCCTATTTCAACTATCTCGTTGGCCAGCGAAATGTTACGCGACCCTATTTCAACAAACAACGAAGAAATAAAAAACCGCTATGCCAATATCATATACGATGAGAACAAACGTCTCTCCAACCAGGTTGAACGGGTTTTACAACTGGCACAATTAGAGACCGGTGAGCTCCAGATGAGAATGACCAAGGTGAATTTGCATGATATCATACAAGAGGCCATCAATAAAACGAAATTGAAGGTTGAAAACAGGGAAGGTGTGCTTACGGAAAAGCTCAATCTTCAGAATCCGATTGTAGATGCAGATGAGGTTCACCTTTCAAATGTTGTTTACAACCTGCTTGATAATGCCAACAAATATTCGCCTGATAAACCGGAGATTGTGATTTCCACGAATGGAAGTGATGATCATGTTTCAATTGTCGTGGAAGACAAGGGTATAGGGATGACAAGGGAAACTCAGAAAAGAATTTTCGAAAAGTTTTATCGAGAGGGAAACGGCACCATTCAAAACGTTCAGGGATTTGGGCTAGGTCTAAGCTACGTTAAACTCATTGTAGATGAACACGGAGGTTCAATCAAAGTTCGAAGCGAACCAAACGAAGGCAGCCTACTCCAAATTGATATTCCAAGAAAACAAGCATCAATAATTTAATGCACAGCTAACTATTAATTCACCAATAAATCACACCACTATGGTCGACAAAACACAAGATCGCACAAAACTACTGCTGGTTGAAGACGATGAAAACCTAGGTACCATTCTTCATGAATTCTTCATTTTCAGAGGATATGACATTACACTTTGTCAAAATGGTGAAGAGGCCATGCGGGTATTTTTCGACCAGCCATTTGACATCTGCGTTATGGACGTGATGATGCCAAAAATGGACGGTTTCACCCTGGCTAAGAATATTCGAAAGGCAAACACCGAGATTCCCATAATATTCCTCACCGCAAGATCACTGAAAGACGACAAGATTGAAGGATTTAAACTAGGCGGTGATGATTACATCACCAAGCCTTTCAGCATGGAGGAGTTGGAATTACGAATTGAAGCTGTTATTCGAAGAACACGTGGAGAAGAAGACAAGGAGGATGACCGAACCGTGTTCACAATTGGGAATTACACATTTGCGCCTCGGGAACAAATTCTGAGTTTCAATGGAAGCGAACAACAACGCCTCACCACGAAGGAATCCGGCCTGATGAAATTGTTATGCATTCATGAAAACAAGGTTCTGGAACGCGAAGTGGCACTAAAAACGGTATGGGGAAACGATAATTATTTCACCGGAAGGAGTATGGACGTATTCATCACCAAACTCAGAAAATACCTGAAAGGCGATCCCAGCATAGAGATCATGAACATTCACGGCACAGGTTACAAATTGCTGGTTCACGACAATTGATCCGGTTGTTTTAAACATGCATGTAAAGGTGAAAGGAACTTTCGTTCATCTTTAAAAGCGAGGGGTTCATCGAAATCCTCAACATTTCATCTACGAAATTTTGCAGTTCATCTATCTATAGACTGTTTCATCCGAAATAGCTTTTGATCAGCGTCATGTGGCCATAGATTTGGGCCAACATTAACCTCAAAAGCACACGAAAATGAAACGACCAATTACTGTTGCACTTCCTCTCGCTCAAAGTCAAAACCCAGATCTGGCCCACATCATCAATACGGAATCAGACAGGCTAAGAAATTTTATTCGCAAAAGAGTTCCAACCGCAGAAGACGCTGAGGATATTTTAAATGATGTTTTCTATCAAATGATTGAGGCTCACAGGCTGATGAAACCCATTGAACGAATGACCTCATGGTTGTTTACTGTGGCACGAAATAAAATCACTGACAAATACCGAAAGAAAAAGCCCGTTTCCTTCACCAGAGCTTTCGGCCAAATCATCAATGATGATGGCGACTCCATGAATATCAATGAAATTTTGCAGGATAAATCTGCTGTGGATGGCGAAACTGCTTATTACAAAAAACAAGTTTGGAAAAACTTGAACGAAGCCATCGAAGAACTGCCGGAGAAACAACGCTACGTATTTGTGAAACATGAATTTGAAGGTGTCAGTTTCAATAAAATGGCCGAAGAAACAGGTGAAACAGTAAACACGCTATTGTCAAGGAAAAGATATGCTGTATTACACCTTAGAAAACGAATGAATTCAATCTATCAGGAAATGATAGCAGCATAAAACCAAAGTGAAACGGTAAAGAGAGCCTCCAGCACAAAATGAGCTGGAGGCTTTTTATTTGTACGTTGGTTTCCCTTCAAAAAGATTATTCACAATATTCCAGAAACTTGATATGAACCAGGGTTCCCTTCATTTCACGATGAACAATTCTGTTCCTACCGTCCTTCCTGGGGCAGAAGCATGCATAAGGTACATTCCTTTTGCCAAATGCAAAGTTGAAAAGGTGAAAGGCAGATTTACTTGGTTGACTCCACCTACTTTTTGACCTGTAAGATCATACCAATGCAGGTCAATCTGATTGTTTGCCAACTCCATAGCCCTCACTTCTGCCTGACCCTGTGAAGAAACGATCGCAATTGCAGTTAAATCAGAGGTTCCTTCTACTCCCTGGGCAATTTCGCACGTATCATTATTGTAAATCTTGAACGCCACACTGTCCTCCGTCATCCCGTTAGCGAGTTGCACCCAGGCGCCTTGTGAATTCCACCAGGGACGAGTGAGGTTGTAGTTCACATAGTCGGTTGGAATAGGCAATGTGGAATGAATGTTCAAAGTATAACAACCTGCATTCAGGCATAAAGTATCATAGTGGTTTTGCGCTCCAGTAGCGTACACATGATCATAGGTAGCCACTACATTGCCATTGTGATCAAGAATATCAGCAGTTACAGTTTGATTGAGTTCCTGGGCAAAAAAGTTGGTACCTGCCAAAACCAGTTCTGTGCAATCCGAAGTAGGCCATAAGATTTCATCAACTGCGTAAGTACACTCCAATTGCTGGTAAAAACCTGACCAAAGTTGCAGGGTTCCCTGAAACTGGGCACCGTGTTGATGCGGATAGTTGTAGGCCACCAAGGCATGATGCGCATCTCCCATTCCAATTCCGAAGAAATTTACTTGTTCCCTTGCAACTGTATCACCGTTTGCATCATACAAAATGAAGCCGGGATAACTGATAAAGTGCAGGGCTTGCCAATTCAAACTCACCACAATGATGGAGTCTGAAAACGGATCGAATCGCACCGAATTGATGTAAACCGAATCGCAAAATGCATTTTGTGAAAAAACGGATTGACCAAAGACCAGGGGAAGCAAGGCAATGATAAATAGCTTTTTCATAGTAGTAGTTTTTTAATTCGCTATGAAAATAGCCTCTTGGCAAATGAGGGATATAGGACAATCCGGAAAAAAGCTGTGACAATTGGAAATCAGCTGTCGAGGTGCCGAAGGTCTAGTTCAGGTACACAGCCTTCAATTTTTTTGAAGAAATCCAATGCCCGCTTCATATCCGCGTCTATATCGGTGGGATAGTAGCAATCATCAAAAATTACCTGTTTGTTACCCCAGTCCATTCCGACATGCGTGATTGGGACATTGGCACCCTTGGCTATATACCAATAGCCGGACTTTAGTTTGTCCACTTTTTTCCGGGTGCCTTCCGGAGCAATACATATAGCAAATTCCTCCTTCGAATTGTAAATATCGGCAACGGCATCGGTAAAATTGTTTCGTTTACTTCTATCAACCGGGTATCCGCCCATCCACATAAAAAGCCAACCCAAAGGAGGCTTGAAAATTTCCTTTTTGGCAACATAGAGAACCTGTCGGCCAAGTATGGCACGTGCCCAAACGCCTATTGGGAAATCCTTGCTGCTGGTGTGAGGGGCGGCAATGCAAACAAATTTCTTTTCATCCGGCCATTGGCCAACTACCTTCCACCCCAAAAGTTTGTACATGAATTTTGCAAAACGCACCCACATGATTCGAAATTTTGGGCGAAGATATGACTAATAGAATCGTCAAGGGCGAGCAATTGCCAAGGATAAAGCACATAAAAACTCGGAAAACACAGTATTCAAAGTGTAACTGATTTGCCCGGCATTCCTTTAATACAAAATCTTTCACGATTCAGATGATAAAAGTCGCATTCAAAAAAACTATGGAAGTCCATCGCAATTGTCATTGTTATTAGAAGTAGAAGCCCTGATATTTGAATCATAACATTTCAAATCACGGGAATTCCTTTTCCTGTTTTTGATTGGGTGAACTTGTACCCCGGTATTCGCAATGCCGGGGTACTTCTTTTTTAAGGGCTTTCAACTTAAATAATTATGCATACCTGAATACATTTGCAGCATGAATTGCCAACGACATTTATTCAACCTTGAAGGAGAAACAGCTTACCTCAATTGCGCTTATATGTCGCCCATGTTAAAGGCAGTAGAAGAAGCCGGTATAAAGGCCCTGTATAGAAAACGTTCGCCATTTTCTTATGAAGTAGCCGATTTTTTTGAACCGGTTCATGATGTGAAATCGATCTTTTCTCGCCTTATCAATTGCAACGATCCAGACAGGATTGCCATAATCCCATCGGTTTCTTACGGTTTGGCAAATGTGGTTAAGAATATCAATCTGAAAACTGGTGAAGATGTAATACTTGCAGCGGAGCAGTTTCCAAGTAACGTGTACCCATGGATGGAAACTTGTCGGTCATCAGGAGCTAATCTGGTAATGGTTGAAGCACCCTCCGCTGTGAATAATCGAGGAGAATCCTGGAATATGGCCTTGCTTCAAGCTATTACAGAAAACACCGCAGTAGTAGCTATGGGCCACGTTCACTGGGCTGATGGCACATTGTTCAATCTTGAAGCGATTCGTGAAAAGTGCGACACGGTCGGAGCTCTCATGATTATTGATGGCACCCAGTCTGTGGGTGCATTACCATTCGATGTTCAAAAAATCAGGCCCGATGCACTGATTTGTGCTGGATATAAATGGCTCCTTGGCCCCTATTCCATTGGCGTTGCTTATTATGGTGAATATTTCGATGATGGTGAATCGATTGAACATAACTGGATAAATCGGGTGGATAGTGAAGATTTTCCAAACCTGGTAAACTACCAGGAACTTGTACGCCCCAAAGCTGGAAGATACAACGTAGGTGAAACCAGCAACTTTCTATTAGTGCCTATGCTGAAAGCGGCTTTACAACAAATCGAAGATTGGGGTGTGGAGAACATTCAACGATATTGTGCCGAAATAACTTCAGAATCCATACACCGAATTGAGCAATTAGGCTATGAGGTTGAATCCTTACCATTTCGCGCCAGTCACCTATTCGGAATTCGATTACCAAAGATTGTTTTGAAAGAAACTCTTGTTCAGAATCTTGCTCAAGCTGATGTAAAAGTCTCTCAACGTGGCGATGCGATCCGCATATCGCCTCATCTTTACAATGCCCGGAATGATATTGAAAGATTGGTACAATGCCTGGAGGTTTCACTTCCATCTACCCTTACCGAAGGTAACCGCTACAAATGACCCATCAATTCATATCGAATCACCAACAGTGTAAATTTGTATCTTTGAATCCATGGAGCCCACCAGAATTTAAGGCCAAACCTCTTGAAAGTATGAAAATATTTAAATTGATCAAAGGAATCGCTTTTATCTCAACCTTAATTTCAATGGCATCTTTGAGTAGTTGCGTGAAGGCTCCTTTAACTTGTATGAATGCAGATGCCAGCGACCCTACGGTTGGGCAGGAAGTTACCATTACAAGTTGCACTGAAGATGCCAATGGCTTCATTTGGGAAATCCCAGGAAACACCACCTTAATCAGCGGTGGCGGAGCATGTAGCGAATCCGTGGTTTTTTTCTTCAACTCTTCAGGAACCTACACAGTTTACATGACAGCCATCAACTATATCCGTAATAGAGGCTGTAATGGTACCGGTGCCAAAACCGTGAGCGGAAATCGTGAATTCGTTGAGTTTAATGTGAATTGATAAGTTACCCTCGCTTCTATCTATAAATCTTCTTTTTGTTGAGTGCCGCCTGAAATTTCCGGGCGTTTCTATTGTGTTCCCTAAGGTTTGTGGCAAAGTTGTGGTAACCTGAAAAATCTTCTTTGGCACAGAAATACATGTAGTTATGCACTTCAGGATTCAAGGCCGCAAGAATGGCCGGAATTGCAGCAATGCATATCGGGCTTGGAGGCAACCCTTTATACTTGTATGTATTGTAGGGTGAATCTATTTTCTGATGTTTTCGCAACACTCTTCTAATCGTCCAATCATTTGCGGCATACTTCAATGTAGGATCAGCTTGTAATAGCCAATTCTTTTTAAGCCGGTTTAAGTAAACGCCAGCAATCCTGTTCATTTCATCCGTTTTTCGTGTTTCCTCCTGGATGATAGATGCCAATGTCAGCACCTCTAATCGGGTTAATCCCAATGAATCAGCTTTTCTGCTTTTAGCATCATCCCAAAACTTCTCATACTCTTTCAGCATTCTTTCAAAAAAATCCGTTGCGTTTGTGTTCCAATAGAATTCGTAAGAATTGGGAATGATCACGGATGTTGAAGTAATCGCATTTAGACCATATTGCCTAAGAAATACAGGGTCCTCTAACAATGCCCCCAATGTATTGGAATCCAGTTCAAGTTTTCTCGAAACTCTGCGCACCAAGTCCTGTCTGTTCCTATAACTCCCAACAACTAGAGTGACAGGATGTCTTTCTCCAATTCGGAACATGGCAACAAGATCCCAATTATTGATGCCTGCTTGCACAAAGTATTTGCCGGGTTTTACTGTCGAAAACTTGCGGAGATTAGCCACCAACCTGAATGAGCCACTATCAATTACAACATCTTCTGCCTTCAACTGAACAATCAAATCATTCAAGTTCGATCCTGTTGGAACATTTAGTTCGAAAATTTCTCTATTTGTTGAAACATTTGGATGTTTCAACTCTTTATAAAAACTCCAGCCTATAGCAGACGAAATGACCATTACGCTGATCAATATCAAAACCAGAAACAACCAAATTCTTTTCTTACTCTTCATTTTCTTCTTTTTGGCCGTCATGATCCACTCACTTGATTTATCAGGGATTTAAGTTCCTGATCACTTGGGAATTGCTTACTCAATTTTAGCAGCAACTCCAGAGCTTCAGTTTGTTTGTAGGTTGCTATCAACAGTCCCACCTGATTCTTTTTTGCCGGTAAGTAGTCTGGATCTAAATCAACAGCTTGCTTCAATAACGAATCTGCTAAATTGAAATTCCCAAATTGCATTTCAAGAAAAGCCAGGTTCGACAATGCTACCTCATTTCTCGGTTGAAGCTTTAGTAATACTCCATACTTCTGCCTCGCTTCGGAGGGACGACCCAAAGCCGCCAATGCAGCTGCCTGTTTATTTAAAAAGTCCAAATTGTGCGGTTTATTCTCCACTGCGGAATTGAAAAACCTGATGGCCATTTCCATGTTACCCGAATGCCTGAAAGCCTCACCTACTCTGTATGCTGTCCAGGCTTTCAAATCGTTACTTTTCACACAAGATTTCCAATAAGTTCTGAGAGGCTCATAGGACTTTGACAAATACAAAAAGTGAATTTTAGTGTCTATCGCATCAGGAGCGCAGTCTTCAATCCGGCTCAATCTCTTGAAAGCTGAATCCAGAACGAATGTTCGCGGACTAAACTTCTCGTAAAATGCCAGGTAACCTTTTGCCATTAAAAGATCGTCTGGTCTTTCATCGGTGAGACATTCAATACCAATAAAATCCTGAATTCTGCTCAGATCAGTTTCATCTACTTCAACTTTATCATTTTTTGGGGTTCTCCTAATAAAATGATCAGTAATTGAAACATGCGGAATATCAATGCTTTCGGACTGTGCCATGTGGCAAGAGATACAACCCAAATTGGAACCATTGGCATCTTCGGGGTTTCGACTACAGTCATGATCTTGATTATGGCACATTAAACATTTCGCATTAAATACCGACATGGCAGTTTCTGTTACTGAAACATGAGGATTGTGGCAGGTGATACAAGTCATTTCTGACAACTCATAGCAGGCGCTCATTTGAAGGCGATCAGCCTGGCTCGCCATGATAAATTGAGTTTCGGCATTACTATATCGTGGAAGGAAAACGTTCATATACTCGCTCAGTTTCATGCCTGGCCTGTACTCATGATAATTTCTTTCATCCTCTACAACGGAAACTCCCTGTAAATGACACCTTTGGCACAGGTCCATCTGTAACTCTCTTTCCAGTTTTTTGGGATTCACTATGGTGTAATCAATGTACTTGCTCGTGTCAATAATGTTTCCATTCATTTTTTCCCTGACATGGATACTTCCTGGTCCATGACAACGCTCGCAATCGATGCCTTCTTTCATTTGTACATACCGATTTTCTGAACTTACATCAAACCGTGGTAGCCCATTATGGCATGTGATACATTCAACCCCAATAATCCGTGCGAAGCGTGAGTTAAATCCCTGTTCAAAACCAGGTGCCAAATCCCATTTTCCCTGTTGTGTGTAAAAAGTGATAGGAGCCTGATACAAGAATCCGTTTTCGCTCACCATGTGCGAATTGGTGTGCTGGCCTGATCCAACAATGTAATCGACAACAACTTTCAGATCATGAACCGTATCTCCATCCTCAACTCTGAATTCCCGAATGACAAAGGTGTCGTTTTCAATAGTTGGCTTGTAGTAAAGATTGAGCGTAGAATCATAAACTACGTGGTGTTTCCCAAATTCAGCTGACGACTTCCCAGCATTTGCCTTAGAGAACGATTGCCCCATGCCCGTTTTCATAAATGACTGGTAAATTGGTTCGTGGCATCCACGGCAAGTTTGCATTCCAACATATTGAACGGAATCGTGGTGGTTCAGATAAGGTGAAAGACCAATTGCAACTGGAGACTTTTCTACCTTGCAAACCAACCCGAATGCAAGAACACTCAGTAGAGCAAACCATAAGAATTTCCGAGAGGAGAACAGTTTCATCGCCAGGCACAAAGCTAACAACTGAACTTACGAGTTCTTCCTGTTTACTCCACAGATTGATGTTGGCGATCAGATGAGAAAAAGCTCTTCAAATCGTGCTTCCGGAACCATGCAAGAATCCTTACGACCAAACCATCTGTACCGATTCCTGGCTATAAACTTGTACAATGGTTCGCGCAGGAATTTAGGGATGATTTTGAAAACGGAGAATAACTTGTAAAAACCACCCAAGTGATTTAGAATCTCGATCACAGCATCTGATGATGTATAGATTTTGCCATTGTGCAACAGGATAATGCTTTCCAGATAGTCAACTGGTAGATTATAGCGTTTAAGCATTTCCTTGCTGAACTCTGACTGGAGTGAGCTGAAACGAAACTTTCCAGTTCCATCACGTTTTAAAATGAATTGCACCGATGAGTTGCACAAATTACAAACCCCATCGAACAGAATAATTGGATGCGTTGATGCTTCAGATGAAAATTCATGCTCCATTGCTGTAAAGTTTATGGCATGAAACCAATAGAAGTTCTATTTCAGTTTTATGAAACGCTGTGTGATTGGAGAACCGAAGTTGCCGGCACTAACCTGAATGAAGTAAACACCGGTGCCAAGACCAGTGATATCAATTTCTGTTAGCAATCCAGGATTTCCGGATTTGACTTGCTGGCCCATATTGTTGAAGATGATAAATCTGCCATTTTGTGGCATGTCAGAAAGCCGAAGTTTAACGAAACTGTACGCTGGATTTGGAAAAAGTGAGAGACTGATGCCATTTGTCACTTTTGTGATTGGCTCCTGAACTTGTGTTCCAATAATTTCCACATCGCGCCCAACGATTGGCCTGATCATAACAGCGCCCTCAAACAACGAAGGAAACCAAAGATCATTGATCTGGTAAAACATGTGATCGTTGGCAACGTTGTTCATGTCAAAGCCAACTTGCAAGTTCTCCTCATCAGCTTGTTGCCAGCCTATATACACGGTATCGCTGATTGCAATAGGTGTATCGAGAACATATACACTGAATTGGCTTGTGCCTTCTACATATTTAGGTGCAACAAAATCACGATAATAAAGTGTATCCTGCGTTCTGCCTGTATTGAACTTGTCTATTTGCCCCCAGACAAGCAGTGAAAATCTCAGGGAAGAGATGTCTTCATCTATATGGGTGAAATAAATTTTAATGGCTCGAAGCGTGTCAGGTTTGTTGAGTGGAAACTCGTAGGCAAAACGTTTTACGCCCGTTCCTTCTATGCCATAACCCTTTTCCGCAGAACCGTCATCGTAGGCAAAGATGTTGTTGAAATGCTGGTGGTGAACCAGGCTATCGTTGGTGGTTATTACATTTTCAGAAAGCCTTTTGGCGTAGGTAAGGATTGAGATTGTAACGCTATCATCATTCGGAACAATTCCGGTCAATGGTTGAATTTCAGAAACATCAAAACTTCGTTGGCCGCGGTCTTGCCCAAAAAATGCCGGTTCTGAATTTTCGCCATAACTGTAGGAAGGCGAACCATCACTGTATGAAACAACACAGTTTCGCTGAGGTGCATGCTGCAAGGATGGATCGGTATGGCTGCGGTAGAAACTGGTTAGGGTGCCGGTAGTTTCACCGTTTTCATTCAATACAAAATGGTCCCACGGCATT
>PVBE010029806.1_pt1 | contig 20736 bp, 18 predicted proteins | sample 1631181 | NCBI WGS metagenome assembly PVBE01 (sample SAMN08397723, study PRJNA350692) | Marine metagenome, whole genome shotgun sequencing project. | isolation source: water | place: Pacific Ocean | collected 2012-04 | reverse complement strand
TCTGTTATTTGCTTCCTCATCTCAGTACGCGCCAATGTAAAAAATTCCTGTTTAACAGTTTGTGATATGGGTGCTGTTGACAAATTGCTTGCAACCTGTGTTAATTGTTCACGTGTTTCCATTTTCCCCAAGAACCCGCTTTCAAGTGATTTTTGGAATAAGCGGAGCTTTTTCTGTAAGGCTGCATCACGCGCTTCCAGCGTCCTTGCTTCCTGCACTGAACGCATATTAATAGCTCCCAAAAACGCGAGATTTCCCACGATGTGTTTTATGTTCAGCGTGTATAGAGAAAGAATAAGTACAATTAACACCAACGGACCTGCGAGCCGACTCATAAATTCTTTCCGCTCTACACTAGCGTCTTTAAATCTGAAATAGCGAAGTGTGCGCGGAGAGGCCTCAGTTGATGCCACATGCGCAAATGCAAGCATTGAAAAGAAAAATATGTAACTCACCACGTTATCAAAAACAAATAGATTGTGAAATAAGTACGCCGCGAGAAGGCCCATTAAAATACTTTTTTCGTAAACAGAAAACAATACTTTACTTGGAAGCTGTTCACCTTCCGCCAAATCAAGAGAACGAGCGCGTCTCTTGGGATAAAGCCATATGGCGTACAAAAACGCGAAAAAGATAGCAAGATATGAAATGAGACCGACAAACCCCCCTGCAATGAGCCAGTCAAGTATAATATTATGTGCGCGGTCAAACCACGGTTCCTCGGTATACATGCGCGGATTATAGTGCTTGCTGAATGCAACTATAAAATTGCCCTGCCCCCACCCCAAAATGGGACGTTCTTTTACTCCCTGCCATGCCATATCCCACACCATAAATCGCGAATTGCCCGTCTCAAGAGAAATATCTGCCAAGCGGCCGAATAAATTACTCTCCTGTATAACACGCGTATCTTTAAGTATAGTAAATACGCCCACAATAGATATTAGCCCAATTAATACTCCTACTGCATATTTTTTTATTTTCGTCTGTCCTTCTGTGAAGGCGACGAGGAACGCCGTGAGCATTGCGCCGCCGAAAAACGCAAGGAGGGCTCCGCGGGTCATAGTATTAAAAAGCATAAATATATGGAGTATCATGATGCCGCCATAGACAATTCGCAGCCAGTTCGGCGTATTTTTCTGCGCAAATAAAAATGCGGCAAAGAAAATATGAAACAAGAGATAAGCGGCGAGATACGCTGCATTACCGAATGTGGCATCAACCCGCACACCACCCTGATTGATGACAATTTTCCCTAACAATTGGAAAATACCATATATTGAGATTAAGGCGCTTGCTCCAAGCGATGTTTGGAGAAACCGTATCCATAAACGCTTTACATTCATAACCGAGCCTAAAACCAAAAAAAGAGCAAAGAGATGGAGGAGTGTAATAAGCCCATCCATTCGTTCGTAGTTTGACCAAAAACTGCGTAAGAAATCTTCGCCGAATATGTCGGCGAACGTTATGACTCCCACAAAAACAGCAAGCGCTCCGAGAATCCACGAAAACTTCAAACGGTATCGCGCGTCCCGTAGCGCAAGAATAATCCAGCCGGATAATATGAGCTCAACAAGAATTCGAAATGCGAAATTCTTTCCTGTGATAAACGGAAAGAACATTGAATGAGCAATAACAAACGGAATAAACGGAAGTAAAAAAATACCGCTGAAAATGACGGCTTTTAGGATTTTATTGAGTGTATCGTTAGATTGCATTTCCTTACTATACTAGAATTCTTCCATAAAACCAACCACTTAGGAGCTCAACTTCGGATGTAGAATACACCGTACAATTTGACAGGGAGAACGAGACGTGATATCAAGTCTTTAGATTTCATAACCCCGAAGATTACAAAGGAGATGTGCGATGGAAAGAACGTTTTTATTGGTAGGAACAGATATGGCTGTCTCACAAGCACTTGGCAAAGTTAGAGATTCTTTTACAGCAAAGAAAGTGAGTGGCCTACGGATTGTATCAGAACTTGATTACGGTAAGATTGTTTCAGAATCAACCGTGGAAGAAATACTTGAGAGAGATGGTGACATCGCTTGTGTACTTACTGGCATGTCGTCAAAACCTGAAAATTCAGACGCGGAAATAACGGCGTGGAGAATGGCGCTTGAGTACGATATTCCATACGGCGTCTATGCCGACACGGAAGGTATGGTAGCTGGTCGTCCGTGGTTTCCTAAACAGCTTAAAGAAGACGTCTCGTTTGTTTTTGTAATAAACGAAGAAGAAGCCACACTCGCGAAACAGCACTTTCCAAAAGCGAAGATTATAATTTCAGGTGATGTGCGGATAGATGATTGATTCTTCCTTGCCATTCCTCGCGAGGAAGTCTGGAGACGACTGAACGTTGAGTCCGATGAGTTTGCGATCATGTGTCCGAGTGCAAAGACACTAAGCGTTAATGTTCTGCTTTTCCTTGGTGTTTTGAGGGTCATGAAGCTGGCTATTGATAACCGCAGAATAGACAAGCCGCGCATATTTTTCTCCATTCATCCAGGAGATCCAAAGGATCATCACCCTGTATATAATTTTATGGCAAAAGATCACAGAATCAGACCAGAAGTAATTACCAGTGAAATTATGTCTGGAACAGAAATGGTATACGGAATGGACATGATTATACAATCAATGTCCACTATCGGTAAACAAGCCGCCTGTCAAAGAATACCAGTGATTGAATTTGTTACAGATCTAGCAATGAAGCACCATGAGGCAGTCTCAGGACCAAGTTGGTGGTTAAGTGACTGCGGCGCTTCTTCCATGGTTCGTGAAGATGTTGTCTTGTTTGCTAGTGAAATTTTTAATTTTGTTGAAGACAGAACCATGGTTCGCAAGATGCAAAAAGCAGCGCAAGAAAAGATGCTGCCCAGACCAGAAAGATGCGGCGTTGGAGTTGAAACCATGCGCAAAACAGTTCTTGAATTTCTTTCATAGTAGGTCATAGACAAGCCGCGCCTATATAAATGACGCGGCTTTTAAATTTGCGGTCTCATAAGTCGTTGCATGTCCACAAGACTGGGCCTTGCGGGGTGTTTATACGCCCCTTCGCGACAGAAGCGTCTTTATTGTTTTTAACGCGATTTCCAAGTCAAGAGCGACTGACCGGTTCTTTACATAATAGAGATCATATGAGAGCTTGTTGCTCGTCTTGGAAACATCAGTGCCGTGGTGAGGATGTTCACCATAGAGTTGTGCCCATCCAGAAAGACCTGGCTTAATCAAATACCGAATATTGTAATACGGAATTTCTTTATTGTAGTGACGAGCAGGCTCTGGAAATTCAGAGCGCGGTCCGATTAGAGAAATAGAGCCGTCAAGTACGTTCCATAACTGCGGCAATTCATCAATACGAGTTTTCCTTAAAAATTCCCCTACACGTGTTACGTTGTTAACCGCGCCTGTTTCCCACTTTCCCTCGTCGTCAAAATCCATAGTGCGAAACTTCAAAAGTTTGATGATGTGATTATTCTTACCAACGCGCCTTTGGAGAACAAAAATTTTTCCACCGTCATCAAGTTTAATTGCAAGATACACAAACGGATACAACACAAGAGAGCTGACGCCTAGCGTAAATCCAATTATAATATCCATCGCTCGTTTAAAAATATCGTATGCGATCCGTGGAGAAAAAGACACGTGTTCCAAAAACCACTCGTAATCAATAAGCGAGATGGGAACACGCTGAAACATTTCTTCATACACTTTATGTATATCAAAAAAACGAATGTGTGAAAAAAGGAGATTATATAAATGCGGTAAGATTGATTCAAGTTTTTCATTGTGCATATCAATTATGACAAGTGAGATTCCCTTTGTCGGAATATCTTCCGTGATATTTCCCAACAAATTAGAGTGTTCCGCTCCGCCGATGTCAACAACACGAGTAATTTGTATGTTATAATGTTCAACATTCATAATTTCCTCCACCAGTGTTTGAAAGTCGATTCCACTGCCAACAACAAGAGCTTTTTGTTTTTTACCGCCTGAAATAAGAACTGTGCCATACAAACGCCATAAAAGAATCAAAATAAATGAAATTACAAGATAGATAAATAAGTTTGTTTTCGGAGTAATATCAAAAAGCGGAATAATGTAGAAAAATATAACCGCAAGCGCTCCGTTTGCTACAAGCGCCCCTGAGAGTATTGACGGAATTTTTCGCCTGAAGAAAAGCGTTTCTTTATCATAAAGCCCTGCAATAAAAAAAACGATGATCCACAATACTATGAGGTATGAAAACGGAATAAGATGCTCTATAAAAACACCAGCGTTATCCCTAAGCGGAAACCCTATTGCAATCGTGATAAAGAGCGCTCCATACATCAGTAGAACGTCCCCTATTAAAAGTAATGCGATTCTCCGTCTGCGTAGAAACATATATTAGTAAGTAGGAAGTAGTTAGTAGTATATATTACGTACAAATACTGTCATGGTAGTATAACAAATATGACCTTAAACAAGTTATATTCTATATATGCAAAAAAAGAAGATTTTATATGTAATCACTAAATCCAACTGGGGCGGCGCACAGCGGTACGTTTATGATCTTGCTACTTCGCTTCCCAAAGAGCAATTTAATGTTGCGGTCGCGCTTGGCCTACCTACGCAGGCAGGCGGTAGCGGAATCCTTAAAGAGAAATTAGAGACAAGTGGTGTACGAGTTATAACACTTTCATCGCTTCAGCGTGATATGGGTCTTATCAAAGATTTCTCATCATTTATTGAGATCTTTCGCATAATAAAAAAAGAGTGTCCACATATCATTCATCTCAACAGCTCCAAAGCGAGTCTTCTTGGAGCCATCGCCGCCCGTCTTTATAATGTGTCAAAAGTCAGAGACCAGAGACTAAGGGTCATATTCACCGCGCACGGGTGGGCCTTTCGTGAAGAACGTTCGTGGCTTACCCGCTTCTTTATCGGCCTTTTTCAATGGCTCACAGTGGTCGCTTCCCATGCAACAACAACGGTTTCTGAAGGAACAAAAAATGAAATGTGGTTTCCTTTTACAAAAAACAAATTAATCACAATCAAAAATGCTATTCAAAAACCATCTTTTCTTAGTCGCATTCAAGCACGAGAAGAACTTGCTCGAAAATGTGGTGCGTCCGCCAACACCTTTTGGATAGGAACAATCGCCGAGTTGACAAAAAATAAAGGACTGAAATATGCAATTCCTGCAGTTGCAGAAATCGTGCATACACACAAGAAACCAATTGTATACTTTATTATCGGTTCTGGTGAGCAATGTAATGAATTGCAAACAATGATTCACGAATACAAGCTAGAACGAAATGTTTTTCTTGTGGATGATAAGATCGCGGCGCGTCTTTTACCGGCATTTGATTGTTTCCTTCTCCCTTCAATCAAGGAAGGACTTCCTTATGTATTGCTTGAAGCTGGCAGCACAGCGTTACCAACAATCGCAAGTGACGTAGGTGGTATACCAGAAATAATCCACAATGAAGAAACCGGTATATTAGTGCCTCCACGTGACAGTAATGCAATTGCAAACGCGCTTTTGAAATTTATACAAGACGACAAAACACGAAAACAATATGGAGAAAAGCTATATAATGTTGTAAAAAACAATTTTTCTTTTAAAGAAATGCTAGAAAAAACTATTGCACTCTATTAACGACGTGGAGCGAGGGCAATCTGAAAGACGAGACGAAGTGGAGTTTTTCAGATTGCCGAGCCGCCGCCTCTGGCGAGCCTCGCCTTTGGCGGGAGGAGTTAATACAAGACGAAGCGCTTTTATAAATAGATTCTTTTCAATTCCGCAACCCCATCAACAAGATCTATTTCAGATTCCCAACCTAAAAGTTTTTTTGCTTTAGTAGTATCCGCGAGAGAGCGTTTTGCCTCAACACGCGGCTCAATAAATACTTGTTCACCTCCGATCATGTCGGCAATTTCAAATACGGTATAGTCTTTACCTCCACCAATGTTTATTACTTCATGTCTATTAATTAGTGAGGATTCCGCCGCACTGATGTTCGCACGCACAACATCACGTACATGAGTAAAGTCACGTGACTGTTTTCCGTCTGGTACAATTGTAAGCGGTTTTCCTTCTTTTCTTTGTTTTAAAAACCTTCCTATCGCTTGAGCATAGGCTCCTTCAAGCGGCGCACGTTCTCCGTATACATTAAAATATCGAAGAGAAACAACTTCTAAATTGTATAAATCAAAAAACAACTGCGCTAACTGCTCACCCATATATTTCTGAAGACCATATGGGTGCATAGGAAGAGCGGGCAGTTCCTCGTGAAGAGGCATTGTTTTGTGGTCACCGTATGCAGACGATGACGCGGAATAAACAACTCGCTCTACTTTTGCATCACGCGCGGCAAGTAGCACGTTAAGCGTTCCGGTTACATTGACATCATGTGTTGTACGAGGATCTTTAATGGATGGTACAATACGTGGCAAAGCCGCCGCGTGAAAGACATAATGTGTATCTTTGAAAATCGGCGCTATTTCCTCAAAATTCCGAATATCTACTTTATGAAATGTCGCATCTTTGTGTATATTCTCTCTTTTGCCGCCTGAGAGATTGTCAATTACATGCACATCAAAATCTTTCGCGATAAGCGCATCGGTCAAGTGTGAGCCAATAAAACCAGCTCCGCCAGTTACAATGATTTTTTGTTTTATATTGTTCATAATTATATGTGTCCTCGCAACGCAAGTTCGCCTAAGATCATAGTGACGCTCTTTTTTTTATCTATTCGACCCGTACGAACAGTAATATCAGGATTACTAGGTCTTTCATAAGGATTTAACTCACTCAAGCCGATAAAGTTTTCAATCTCTCCAGCGCGCGCTTTTTTATATAAACCCTTTATGTCTCGTTTTTCACAAACAGAAAGCGAACAATCAATGAAAATTTCCAAAAAATTCTCTCCAATAATCTTTCGTGCTCTTGCTCTGTTCTCATGATTTGGAGAAATGATTGGTACAAGTACAACGTCATTGAAAACACTTTTTTCTCGAGCAAGTTCCGCAATAATGCGATTATTTTCCTGTATACCTCTGCGCGAGAAATCAAGATGACGATTAATTGTTTTCCGCACATAATCACCGTCAAGAATAGTGACTTTTTTATTGCGAAATTCTAATTCTTTCTGGAGGGCATTCCCAAGAGTTGTCTTACCCGATCCAGAAAGTCCTGTAAACCATAACACAACTCCTCTGATCTTTTCTATATAATTATCCTGCTCTAGAGAGCGAATAAATTCTCTGTGAAGTATTTTCTTATTTTTATTTTTTTCTACTACATTGTCCGTGTAGTCTATGATCCGCCGCATGGTTGAGACACACTCTATTGGATTTTTCCCAATTGCAGTTTCGGCCGAAAGTGCCAGTCCATATGCTCCGTCAAATATAGTGTGTACAACATCGTGCGCTTCTGCAATAGTTGGACGCCTACTTTCAATCATTGATTCTAAAAGATTTGTAGCGACAACAACATCCTTGTTTTGCGCATGCGCTTTGCTAATAACTAATTTTTGTATAAATGGAATTTTTTCTAACGCCACCTCTTTACTCAAGTCACCCCTGTCTAACAAAATGAAATCAGACTTTTTAATAATATTATCTAAATTATTAAGACCATCAATGCACTCAATTTTGGAGATAATCTTCATTTTTCCCTGTGTTGCTTTTTTTACTTCTTCAACAGATTCTGCTCCACGTATAAATGAAGCCGCAACATGTTTGACATCATTTTCAAGCCCTAATTTGATAGATTTATAATCTTTTGAAGAAAGTGGCGGCAACATATATTGCTTACCATAAGCAGAGTCAATAATAACACCTTTATTCCTTCCAAGAGATCCGCTTTTTTCAACACTTGCGACAACATATCCTTTTTTTATACAAGAAATATCAATTACACGAAGCTCTACGGCGTCAAAATCAGGGTGTATAACATCCCCTTCTTCAAGTTGTGGAACAATGGACGGCGGCGTAAGATATATTCTATTCTTATTTCCTATTACTTTTTTTGCGTATATTTTAATTTTTTCTCCCCTCTTAAGCTGTACTGTATTTTGTGATAATCCACCCGTGCGAATTTGTGATCCTTCGGTATCAACAATAAACGGGATGCCAACTTTTTTTGATAAACAGATAAAGTACCTCAAATCCTTAATGCTTGAGTGCGACATATTCACCCGTACAAAATCAACACCATACGCCTTTATCTTTCGTAGCGCTTTTTCTGTTCTCGTTGATGGTCCGAGTGTAACTATTATTTTTGTTCTCATAAGTATAATGCGAAACTACGAAACATTATCCGAAATATACGAAACTGACGATTGCTTAATTAAGTACACTAAATTTAACCTTTCGTAGTTTCGGATAGATTTTCGTATTTTTCGGATTATGTTTGTTTAAACACCATTGTGAGCATTCTGTGTAATCGCTCACCAGCACGATAGGGTTTCAACCCTGTTTTTTTCGCCAAAAGTCCCAGTGAGTGTGCAGAGAAAATATATGGATGATACGGATTCATCTGGTCAAATGTGAGTAAATTTGAACATTGAATATAAATAATTCCGTTTTTCTTAAGACATTTTTTTGCCCATTTGATAATCTGAAGTGGATATGAAGTATTTTCAAGCGAATGAGAAAATATGATTGCATCAAATTTTTGTTTCTTTTTTCCAAGCTTTTCCAAATCTTCCGCATAATTGCCGATAACGGAAACGCCAAAGTTCTTCAGTGTTTTTTGCGCTTCCAAAGATGGCTCAACAGCGTGCACGGCACAATCAAATTTCTTATTAATATCGTGGAGTGTAGCACTGAAACCCGCGCCGATTTCAAGAATGTCTTTGTTTTTATTTAATGTGAGAAAACGCGAAAGCGCACCAACAATAGTATCAAAACGCAATGCTCTGTGTTTTTCTACGATTATTTTCTTACCCTTTTCTGTGTTCCATTTTTTCTCGTTATCCCACTTATACTGTTTTGTATTCCACATTTGTCCCTGTTTGTGAAATCCGATATTTTTTACCTTCTGTTCCCAAAATAGGTTTTTATAAAAATCTTTATACGATTTTTGTGTTGGACGTGGATTCATAAATTTGAGTCCGCATTTTCCACATACCACATACCAAAAATCCATCTTGAGCCAATCAACTTTTCCGTTTGGTAATAAAACTTCTCCATCACATAACGGACACTTTTCAAGAAGTTCAAAGTCAAATGAGAAATCTAGTAAATTTTTCACTTTTTTTGTTTTTCTCATAATCTTGTCCATTAAAATATATAAGTTTATAACGGATTTGGAGTCTATATTGTAACAAAAAAAGCGCATAAAATTCATTACGCGCTTTATCTAGGCTCTTTCTCTAACGAGACTGTTGCCGCTTTCGACCTAATGAGGTAAAAAAATTCCATGTCTTATTGTTAGTAAGAGAGAAAGCGGTGAGATATACAAAAATCCCTATAAATTTTACAGGCATATTTCCCTCTCCGAAAAAAATCCAGCCAGAGATTGCAAGAAGGGAAAGAAGTACTCCATAGACAATTAGGTTTTCCAAAGCAATATATGCCCCATATTTGTAACTCAAAAGACCAAGATTCCATTTTTTGTTTGGCAACAAAGGTAATTTCTGATATTTAATAGCAATAAAACCAACACTCACCTGCAGAAGAGAAACAATAAACGCAACAAACGCCACATGTCCAAAAGTTTGGCTTGCAAGTCCAATAAATTTCTGGACCGTAATTGTAAATGTTTTGACAAGCGCATTTCCGAGCGCCCACAACATCCATTTTTGATTTTTCATGATTTTATAAGAACTCCTTTCATTCTAGTTTCTATAAATAATAATACACAAATTCTTACGCGCGTCAATATTTTAAATATCGCCACAACTCTTTCAATTAACTGAAAGAGTTGTGGCGATACCGGTGATTTATAAGCGACGTAGGGCGAGAGCAATGAGGAAGTGAAGCGGAGCGAAATTTTCTCATTGCCGAGCCGAGGAGCTTACACAAGACGCAGTGCTTTTATAAGCGACGTAGGGCGAGAGCAATGAGGAAGTGAAGCGGAGCGAAATTTTCTCATTGCCGAGCCGAGGAGCTTACATAAGACGAAGTGCTTTTATTCTGTTAGTGGTAAACTTGGTATTTTTTAAATGCTTCTTTGCGCAAATCAGCAACCGCGGCATCAATTTTTTGCGCAAGCCCTTGCGGCATATGATTTTTCCAATCGCCGGCAACACCTTTCCGAATTTGGCTTGTTCTATTCTCTTCACCAGCTTTTCGAGCAACTCCTTCAGCGCGCACGGTTTGTTTTTCAAAAGAAGCATTTTTTATCATATGCGAAATAATCTCCGGAGATTTTTGAACCTCAAAATAATCTAGTATATCAGCAATGGTTTTCTCTGGTTCTAAAACGAGCTTCTCGTATGTTATACAATGTATACTTCCATCGTATGTCAGGAGTGCTTCATATTCGGGTATAATCCTTTCGTTTAAATACCCGAGAGCAAAATCTTTCGTAACCTCCTTTTCTTTTCGCCTTCCTTTGTTTACTAAACTAAAATGCCAGGAAACAATCTTATCTTTTGGATCTCGAATGATACATATTTTTTTGATACCCGGATACAATTTATCAATAAAATTTAGATGGAAAATATAATCCGTCGTATTTTCTCCTACTAGCTTTTTGTCCCCTCGTATCTTGTCACAACATTCACTATATCGTTTCTGCATTACTTTATAAAACTCCTCTCGTGGTAAAGTCTTCTCAAGTGGTACAAGATCAGCAAAAAACTTGTTATACATAGCTAGGTATCTATTAAGCGGGAGCGTAAATTTGTGTTCTCCGGGCTCAAGCCCTGCTAAAATATTAAAAAAATCAACATCACCGATTTTATTTCCTCCTGGCTGCGGATCAAAAGGTATATTAGGAAAACAAGCTATGTCAGGATGGGAATTTAAAATAGCACCGAGCCATACTGAGCCGCTTCTTTGCATACCAACTATTAAAAAATTCGGTCTTAGTTTTTTAGCCATTTTGTTTTCTCCTTCGCCATTTTTTATTTCTTAAACACCATTGTAAGCATGCGATGTAACATCTCACCAACACGATATGGTTTTAGCCCTGCTTTCTTTCCTAGAAGAGTAAGCGCGTGCGGGGAGAAAATATATGGATGGTACGGATTCATTTGGTCAAATGTGAGTAAATTTGAACATTGAATATAAATAATTCCGTTTTTCTTAAGACATTTTTTTGCCCATTTGATAATCTGAAGTGGATATGAAGTATTTTCAAGCGAATGAGAAAATATGATTGCATCAAATTTCTGGCTCTTCTTTCCAAGTCTTTCTAAGTCCTCTGCATAATCCCCAAGAATTTTAGTTCCTGATTTTTTGATCGTATTTTGCGCCTCCAAAGATGGTTCAATCGCATATACCTTACTTCCAAACTTTTTATGAAGCTCGTCTAACGTAACCCCGAATCCCGCTCCTACCTCTAGAATTTCCGTATTTTTATCAAGTGTAATAAAGTCAGAAAGAGTACCGGAGATTATTTTAAAGCGCATATCGCGATGTTTGTCCATTAGCATTTTTCTACCTTTTTCTTTTGTCCGAATTTGATCATTATACATCGCATAACGCTTTGTATTCCACATTTGTCCCTGCATACGAAATCCCAAATTTTTTGTTTTGTGCTCCCAAAAGATGTTTTTATAAAAATCTTGATATGATTTTTGTGTTGGACGTGGATTCATAAATTTGAGTCCGCATTTTCCGCATATAACATACCAAAAATCCATAGAGAGCCATTCTATTTTTCCGTTTGGAATAAATACGATACCGCTACAAAGCGAGCATTTTTCTAAAATTTCAAAATCAAAACTAAAATCAAGTAATTTTTTATTGTTGCTCTTTCGTTTCTTTTTCATCCCGCTACGAAATAGGACGCGGACGGAGACGTCTTTATCCTGCTTATAATTAACTAATAATTGTTAATCTTAATCATAAATATCTCTAAAACTACCAAGCGTCCGCGATTTCGTACGGGATTCATATGTATTTATATGTGATCAATATTATACTTTTCAAAAACCCTGTTACACAAATCTTTCACAGATTCATCAATAGCTCTTGCAAGGTCATTAGAAAGATAATTCTTCCAGTCGCCGACTACCCCTTTCCTTAAGCCGCTTTTTGGATCCTCTTCTCCCTTCTCCCTTGCAGTCAAACCACTATCTCGTGCTGTTTGTTTTTGGAAAGCCGCATTTTCAATCATATGAGATATATTATCATCCGTTGCTTTTATACCAAGATAATCAACCATTCCTTTAACCACACCAGAAGTATCTTCGCTTAATTTCTCATATGTAATACAGTGTATATTTCCCTCGTAATTGAGCAATGCCTCATATTCTTTTATGACTCTTTTTTCAAGATAATCAAACGCAAAATCTTTTGTAATACTGGGGATCGTATCAGTTCCTTTTCGCACCATTTTATTGAAATACCATGAAACAATTTTATCTTTCGGATCTCGTATAATACAAATTTTGGGAATAGATGGATATAAAAAATCTATGAAATCCAGATGAAAAATATATGCTGGACTTCCCTCTCCAACAATTCTTTTTTCTCCGCGCTGGCTATCACAATAGTCACGATAACGCTTCATGCTCATTGTAACAAAGTCTTCCTTGGACACTTTGTCTTTTTGCCCTACCAAATCAGCGAATACCCTGTTGTATTTTGTAAGCCAATCTAAAATTGGACGAGTGTATTTGTCAGGGTTATCTCCATCAATACTGACAAGCGTATCAAAAAAATGTACCTCCCCTATTTTATTTCCTCCTTCTTCAGGACGAAACGGTAGAGAAGGAAAACATGCGATATCTGGGTGACCATTCAAAAGTCCCGCAACCCAATGCGTCCCACTTCGCTCCATGCCTACTATTAGAAAATCGGGTCGTTTTTTCGGCATATTTGACCTTTGATTTTTGACATCTAACATAAGATCATTTTTTGAGAAATTTTTTGAGTTTTTCCGCAATGAAAATATCTGTGCGTTCGCGCGATTCAACCGTCATGCCGCCAATGTGCGGAACAATGATTACATTTCTACTTTCTTTTGCGTATTCAACCAGTGGGTGCTTTGAAAACTCTTTATTAAAATTGAGCTCACCTGCTAAAACGTCTGTCCCATAGCCAGCAATCTCTTGTGACTGCAGAGCGTTAAGCAAATCCCCTTCGTGGACAATATCACCTCGCGCTGTGTTAATAAGATAAGCAGTATTTTTCATTTTTTTAAATACTTCAGCATTAAACATATTCTCTGTTTCTTTATTTAGGTGAACATGGATTGAGATGACATCGCTTTTTTGAAGCAATTCATCAAAAGAGGCTTCAGTGCCCAAACTATCGACGTTAGATGTCAGTAGTTTGGGGTCGTGGTAAAGAACGTCCATGCCAAATGCATTACCATATCGAGCCATCCATTTTCCGAGACGGCCCAAGCCAATAACGCCAAGTGTTAAACCATAAAGATTGCGTCCACGAAAACTCTCTCTATCCCAGCGATAATTTTTTACATCACCAGATGCCCACGGCATAAAGCGTAAGAGTTCAATCATAAGTCCTGCGGCAAGCTCTGCTGTGCCCGTAATCATATTTAAAAATTCATCTTCGCCCCGCAAGCTCACAATTTCAATTCCTTTTTCTTTTGCGTACTCTACATCAACATGATCAAGCCCTGTCGTTGCAGTCACAATTATTTTGAGCTTCTTTGCGTTTTCTAAAATATCTCTAGTGAAGTTAAGTCCAAGCCCAATAATCGCGATATCATAGTTATCTATAATATCTTTCAATTCATCTTGCGTGAGATTTTTGTAATCAACATCTCCGATTTCTTCTAAAATATTTTTTGCCGAGTCAGTATATACTTCTCCGATTGTATTTAAAATTTTATACATTATTTTTATTCTTTAAAAAAAACTCTGCAAACTTAAAATCAATTAATTGATTGATGTCTGTTGAGCGCTCTTCGGGCATAATGTAGGCACGAGAGATTTTTCCGAATAAGTCACCTTGTTTAATATATTCCGTTTTTGTTAAATATATAGCACAATTTCGTTTGTACATTTTCTCTAAGTCCCGTCGCCTACTTGACTCTTTCCCTTCTTCCTCAAAATACGGGAGAATGATACCATTTTGTATTTTTTTCATTTTTTTAGGAGAAAAATCTTCCAATTCTTTCATGCTCATTACAGAATCCACGTCTGTGTCTACGGCGATTTTTATTGATTCATCTATGTCTTCGCTTGTTCGCATGGGTGATGTCGGCTGAAGGATCATGAGATAATCATATTCTTCTCCATTATTTTCCTTTAACCATTTGAGGGCGTGCTGAACAACCTCCATAGAGGTGGATTTGTCTTGCGCAAGTTCTATTGGGCGAATAAACGGCACATCAGCGTCATATTGTTTTGAGATTTCAGCAATTTCTTCATCGTCGGTAGAAACAATACAACGTGTCAAATAACTACTGTCTTTCGCAGATTCAATAGTATGCGCAATGAGTGGCTTACCATTTAATTCTTTAATGTTTTTCCGTGGAATCCCTTTTGATCCTCCACGAGCAGTGATGACACCAAGAATTTTTTTATTTTTATACGCCATATCAATCTACAAAATGTTTCTGCGTGTACAGATCAACCTTCCGCAATATGTTTGATATCTGCTTGCTTGTTCCATTTTTATAATAAATATTACTCTTCGGATATCGCCCTACTTTAATTTGTTTCTGAATAGCATTTTTAATTTGTTTTTCATTAAATGAAACATCAACAACGTTATGTCCCCTCGTTCGTCCATTTTGACGGCTCCCGATATTTACTGCAGGAACTCCAATGTATGAGCATTCTTTTATTCCCACAGAAGAATTCCCCACAAGACATACTGTTTTATGCAAAAGACCGAGATAATCATCTGTCGGAAGATATGTATGAAATCTCATATGACGAGCATCTTTTTTTTCTCGAAAAACCCTAATTGCTTTTGAGATTTCATCGGTACCTGCATCCACATTGGGCCAAAACCAAATGGTTGGAATTTTAAGTCCATGAACCACTCTTAAAAGAATTTCCGTATTCTCTCGATTTGATTCTGTAGTTACTGGGTGTTTCATAACCATAAGATATGGCTTGTCTAAGTCAATCACATCACCAACACCAAGACGATTTACCAGTTTTTTATGTGCTTTAAATTTTTTACTTGCAATATACTCAATAGAGGGACATCCGACGTTAAAAACATACCGAGAATCCTCTCCCATACGAATAACCCTGTCTCGAGCAAGATTGTTAGTTGTAAAATGAATATGCGCAAGTTTTGTAACTGCGTGCCGAACGCTCTCATCAATCGTACCCGTCACATCTCCTCCTTCAATATGAGCAATGGGAATATTCAAATAAGAGGCAGCAATTGTTGGTGAAAGAACCTCGTAACGATCACCACGAGCAACGACAACATCAGGTTTAAGATTATCAAACACCGTAGCAAACTCTGAAACACCCACTCCTGCAGTTTTCGCCATTGCAACATGAGACCCTCCTTCAAACGTCATCGTAATCTTCGCATTTGGACGAAATCCATTTTCTTCAAGCGCCGACAATACATCGCCATAGTTTGGAAGTATAGCAGAACCACCCACAACAATTTGTAGTTCAACATCACGACGTTTTTGAAGTTCGCTCAAAATAAGTTTACTTCGGCTGTAATGGACGTGAGACGTAATAATAAAACAAATTTTTCGTTTCTGTTTGTACATATATATTATTCTAATACCTCTATAATGATAGGGTCGTATTTTTTTAAATCTCTTTTTACTCGTTTGCCCACTACATCATGGAATTTCTCCGCAGGAAGTCCTCCTGCATACACTTTCGGCCGCATTGCGAAAATCATTTCTTTCGTCACGATAGTTCCTTTTGGAATATTAGCTCCTGCCATAAGTGATTTGTTGAAATATGATCGGAATTTATTACGAGCTCCTTCTAGCCCTTTTTCTTTCTCACCATAATATGAGGCGTGATCAATTTCTCCATGTCGGCCACAGCGAATTGCATCTACCATCTCCTTCATTTCTTCTGGTGTCATGGAAACCTTGTGGTCTGCCCCCCATAAGTCGCGAGAATGTGAAAAGTGTTTTTCAATAACATTCGCGCCTAGCTTTACCGCGGCGAGTGTAACATCGCACCCAAGAGAATGGTCAGAGAATCCGATAACTACATTCGAATATTTTTCTCTAAAATGTTCAATTGTTCCCAGATTGAAATATTCTTTTGGTGCTGGATATTGGCTTATGCAATAAAGGATAACTAGTGGAGCTCCGCGGCTTGTAATGTGCTCAACTACTTCATCAAGTTCAATTAAGCCAACCATACCAGTTGAAATGATAATTGGCTTTCCTGTCTCAATCATAAAATCAAGCGTTGCGTAATCTTGCACATCACCAGACCCAACTTTCCAGAACGGTACACCAACTTGTTCTAGTTTACGGGCTGCCTTACGACTCATTGGAGTTGAAAAGAAAATAATTTCTTTTTCGTCACAGTGCCTCTTGAGTGGTTTCCAAAACTTTTCAAGTGGCGTTGCATTCATATTGCGCGTAATCCAGCTCACGCGATCACGTGCTTTGAAGTGCGGAGATACAATATCAACATTTAATATTTCATCTTCCAATTCGTGTGTCTGAAACTTAACTGCGTCACACCCAGCTTTTTTTGCTTCGTCTACCAATACCTTCGCATTTTCTAAATATTCCTCAACGCTTCGGTCATCTTCTGTCTGAATAAAATTTTTGCCAATTTCAGCAATTATAAAAACATCATCATCTCCAAATGATTTTTTTGTCCCCTGAATTGTAATTCGCGCACTCATATAACATAGTTTCACTAGCTTTTAGCTTCCCTGACTTCATTAACCTTTAGAGCACTAAATGAAGCCAAAAGCTATTTAAAGTATTTTTTTGTCTAGCAACATTTTTCGTATTTCTTTCTTGCTCAAGTGCGACATTTCTTTTGAATTATAGTTTATGGTTTCCATTTTTTCGTCAGATGGAATATTAGCACCATATCCTATGAGGGATGGATTATGTAAAATAAACATATCTTTATCTTCCGTCATATACCGTGACTCTTCCTCTGTTATAAGCGGTTCATGAAGTTTCTCTCCGGGTCTCAATCCAATAGTTTTATACTTTATTTTCTTTGGATCTTTCTTGTATCGCGGCGCAAGCTCTTCAACTAAAACCTCCGCAAGTTCAATAATTTTTAATGCGTTCATCTTCAAAATAAATATTTCACCTTGGTGTGCTAGTTGAGATGCTTTTAAAACAAGTTTGACGGCATCATCCACTCCCATAAAAAATCTGGTCATATCTTTTGACGTCACAGTGATTGTATTCCCGTCTTTGATTTGTTTTTCAAAAACAGGGATAACAGATCCAGAAGAAGCAAGAACATTCCCGAAACGCACACAACAAAATTTAACCTTTTTTTCACTAATTGCGGCATTCGCAACAATCTTTTCTCCAAGGAGTTTTGTTGCTCCCATAGTACTTGTCGGATTTACTGCCTTATCTGTTGAAATACTCACAAATCGCTCTATACCATGTTCTCGCGCAACATCTACTAAATTTTGCGTCCCTAATATATTTGTTCGTATTGCTTCAAACGGATTATATTCACACAAAGGAACATGCTTCATCGCAGCGGCATGAAAGACGATATGTACGCCTTCTATTGCCTGATGCAATCGTTCTTTGTCGCAGATGTCTCCAACAAAATTTCTTATCTTACTTGATTTGACCTCTTGATTTAATTTGAAATGTGCCGCTTCACTGTGTTCAAAAACTCGTATTGCTTTCGGATTATATTGAAGCAATTGCTTCACAATCTGAGAGCCGATAGAACCACAGCCGCCAGTTACGAGAATCGTTTTGTTTTTGAAAATATTTTTCATGAGATAATACTAAATTATACGTATTGTTCTAGTTTATAAAATTTTTCTTAATCAACTCTTTCCCAAGTGGGATTTCCTTAAGCACTTTAACAATTCGCTCCGAACTCTTTCCGTCGCCATATGGGTTTGTGCATGTAGAGACTTTTTCCAAAAATTCTTTATCATAAAGTGCTGTGTGCATTGCTTTTTTAATATCTTCCTTGTTATTTTCTACATCAATAACATTTTCTGGTCGCGAACGCCCTGCTTGTCTATCTCCAATATTCACTGTTGGCACATGAAATGACACCGTCTCATGGATACCGCTTGATGAATTACCAATAAGCGCTCCTGCGTGCCTTAAGAGATTTCCGTACTCTTCAATGGATAGTGTCCTCATCCGTTTAATGTCCGTATTTTCAATCGCCTTTATTATAGCACTTGTTCCGGCATCATTATTCGGGTAAAGAAGCAATGCTGGCACGTCAACATCTTTTACGGCTTCAAGAGTTGTTTTTATGTGCTCGGGAACTTTTTCTACTTCTGTCGTAACCGTATGCTGAATGATGATTATAAATTTTTGAGAGAAATCTATACCGGTCAATTTCTCTAATTCTTCTTTTGGAATTTTCGGAGCATTTAAAAGCGCGTCAAGTGACGGACATCCAACTGTAAAAATATGTTGCGTGTCCTCCCCCATTCGTATGAGCCGTTTCGCGGCATCATCATTCGCGGGAAAATGGAAGTGTGCAAATTTTGACATTGCATGACGTATGCTCTCGTCAATTGAGCCAGATACCTCTCCACCCTGTACATGTCCAACAGGAATGTTCATGTGTGCCGCCGCAACCGCAACTGCAAAATTAGCACCGATGTCAAAACCCGAAAGTACAATGTCTGGTTTCAGTCGCTCAAGTTCATGTGTAATTTTTTCAATCAACCGTCCTGTCGCACGTACCATTTCAGCACCAGTATCCGGAGCATTTTCATCAAACATTGGCACTACCGAAGAAATTTTTATTCCGTCTTTTTCAATAAAATCAATTGTCTTGCCATGCTTCTCTAGAAGATGGATTCCAGTAACAATCAAATAATAATCCAAGTCAGGATCTTGGATTATCTTGTCTATAATCGGCTTGAAGCGGCTATAATCTGCGCGTCGTTCTGTAACAAATAGAATCTTTCTCATCCCGTTAGAGACAGGTCGCGCTCGCAAGCGCAAAATGTCCTACCCGTAAGTTATTTTATAAAACAAATTAGTTATGCTCCTTATCCTTTCTCATTAGCGACCACAGCCTCTAATCGGGACTCGTTGTACTTCTATTGTAACACCCTTAAAAAACAAAAGGTTTTGACGAAAAAACCCAGATTTCGGCGAATAGCACTGAACGTTTATTGAACACTCGGCGTTGAATAATGTGTTGAATAATTAACAACCCCGCATAAAAGCGGGGTTGTGTTCAAGAATTATGTTTAATTTGCTCTTCTAACAATAGGTATGAGCAATACCAAATCGCAAACAGCGATACACGCGACGATTATGACTATTGTCCGAATATCTAGGAAAAGACTAAGAATGGCCGCTATCACCACGCCAAGACTGTTTGCGACAACAAAAAGTCCTACTGCAGGAAGAAAGAAATTCTTTGGAAGCATTTCTTTAAAAATTACATTCCATACTGGATACATAGCGCCGCCGAAACCTGCGCTAAATACTAATCCAACTACAAATAAAGCATACTGTGTTTCAAAAAGCATCAGGGCTGACCCTAGCGCAAAGATAAGAACCGCTAATACGAGCGCGCGAATTCGTCCGATTATATCTGAAATCCACCCGAATGTATAACTTGCCGCCGCTACTGCAATCCAACACGCAAGCGGTACCCAACCAACCCACTTAATTCCAAATGCATCAGAAAGATGTACTGCAAATTCCGTAAAAAGTAGTCCTAATATCATGAACCCGGACGTAACCATAAAGAACACACTCGCAACTAACGGGTGCATAAGTGCACGAAGTGGATTAACGATCTCTTCTATCTGACGTGGCGGATCTTGTCGCAGAAGCACATAAAGAAGCACTCCAACACCCGCAAGGATCGCAAGTAATGTAAAAAGCGTCAAACTGCTAGTTTCATTCGCTAAGAGCAAAGCTGTAACCGCGATACCCACAGCTCCGCCTGCAAAAGCAGATGCCTGAGGTAAACCAAGATTTCGCGCACGTTCATTCTTTTGTGTAACCAAGGAAATGTATACCACGGGTACGCTCCAAAGAAATGCTGCCGCTATACCTACCAAGATTGACGCAGTGAAGAGAAGCGGGGTGCTTGCGGTTGCCGCTGCGATAATAAAAAGAAGATATGCCGGAGCGGCTATTATGAGCGCTGTTTTATAAGACATGCTCCTCAAAAGATATGGTACGACAAAACCACTTACTGCAAATGCCGAATATAAAACCAGAATAGAGAGAAAAGCTTCTTGAGATTTTCCTGTCTAGTTTAAAATCGGTGCAAGAAATTGTTGACACGCCTCAAACCCAGCAAATGTAAAAAATTTCGCTGCGGCTATCTGCCGTGCTACAGGATGAATGTGATTGTCCATTTTTTTCCTTTCAAATAACAAAAATTGCTTCTAGACAAACATTACGACAACCCACGCAAAAGTCAACGAACTGCATCTATTGGACACTCGGTGTTGAACAATTGGTGTTTAGTGGTCTATATCCCGTCT
>PVBE011761808.1_pt1 | contig 20746 bp, 17 predicted proteins | sample 1631181 | NCBI WGS metagenome assembly PVBE01 (sample SAMN08397723, study PRJNA350692) | Marine metagenome, whole genome shotgun sequencing project. | isolation source: water | place: Pacific Ocean | collected 2012-04 | reverse complement strand
CCTCCGACCTTCGGTCCCCCAGATCAATGCACCCCAAACCGCCGATCTGCGCAAACACACGGAACCCGCCTCTGAACTGCCGTTCTAGTTGATCAACGGTTCGCGTCGTTTCGCGCTGTTTCGCGACGTCTCGCGGCCTGTACGCGGCCTGAGCGAACTTCCGCTGTCCGCCTAGAAACCCCGGAAGCGGCGAAACGCCTGTTCAAACGAAGCCACGGCCCGTATGGACCGCCTACCCTACCGGCGGGCTGAAGTTGCCTTTCCTCCGCAAACCTGCCAGTCGCTCCGCAACAACAGGAATTAGTCGGCGCTCTGTTTCAAACTGTGCAGCGGCTACGAGCTGATCGTGATCAGTATCATCGCCATTTGACTCACTTGACTCGACCCCATCTTCACTGGCCGTTTCCATGCCATCGCGAAGGTTCCCTTGCCGATAACCACGGAATTTGGTGTTCGTTTCGAAGTACAACTCATCTGTCTGTTCGTGGTACCTGTTTCGTTGATAGTCAAAATAGTTATCAAGCAAAGTCTTATTAGCCTTTGCCAGAATGGCGTGGAACTCATCATCCGAATACGGTGTAAGATTTACAGCCAAGAGATCTGAGTTCAAGTGCTTACGCTCATAAAAATCTTCCGCCGGGTTATCCCTGTCCAATAGGCCCTTCTCGATGCAGTGATAATAGAGAGGCGACCCCGGATATGGGGTAACCGGACGAATCGTACGTAATTGAGAATGAGAATCGTACTTGGTAAGGAAATCGACAGCTTTCTGAAGTGTATCTTCTGTTTCTCCGATATTTCCCCAAATAAAGTTGAGTCCGGGGGCAATAGAGGTCTTAATTGTTTCTTGTACTCCTCTTTCGATGGTAGCGCAAGTTAGAGCTTTATCTTGTGCCTTTAACGACTCGTCATCAAATGCTTCGATCCCGTAATTGATAAACACACAACCGGATTTCTCCATTACATGCAACACCTCTGGCGTCACGAAGTTAAGGCGTCCATTGCAACTCCATTTGAACCGCTTCTTGTTCTTCTCCTGCCAGTGGAGAAAGGCTTCCGCTATCTCTACCGTCCGCCGTTTCGACGTCATTAGCAGGTCATCCGAAAACTGGAAGTAGTTGATCTGATAATTGCTCATTAACCAACCAATTTCATCAAGTATCGCTTCTACGCTACGTTTCCGATGACCTTTGTCCAGTCGGAAACAGAAATTGCATTTGAATGGGCACCCTCTGCCTGAGAGCAATGGGATGATAAAGTTCGATTTTCTGCAGTTTGGTTCACGCATTAATCGGTATACGCTCATATCAAACAAGTCGTAGGCCGGCATCGGCACTCGATCTGGATCACCCAATGATTCCTCAGGAATCAGCGCACGCTCGGGTGTCATGATTACCTGATTGCCGTCTCTATACGCTATTCCATTAACTCCAGCGACAGATTGATTATTTGCAATCGCGGAAAAGAGTTCTCTAGTCGTATCCTCGCCTTCGCCGATGACTACAATATCAGCGTTGGTCTTTTTTAGGAAGAACTCAGGTTCCGGAGCAGGACCGTACCCACCGAGAATATAATAACTTGGTCGGTTCTTTGATTCAGCAATTGCTTTTGATAGTTCGAGGAGTTTCTGGTATTGCCAATATCCGGCAATCAAACTTATTCCTAATACATCGAACTCATTGTTATCGAGATACTCAGTAAGCGCGTTTGACGGTAGATGATTGACGTCTTGGTCCCAGACGGAGACCTCATACCCCTCTTGTTGCAATACAGCAGCGACTGCAGCCAGGCCTTGAGGGAAAATTACGGAGAACGAATCGTTGTCGTAGCAAACCAGCAATACTCTCATTGACTCACCTTTGGATGTATCCCTTTTCCGAGTGGACCGACTCTGTCCCGCATGGGCTCCCTGCATTTCAACAACTCAACAACGGTAGTCCAACGAGCAGCCTTAGGGAACCACCCAGCGTCTCGCAAACTTACCGAAAACCCACAAGCACCCACGGAGAACAGACCGTGACAATCGACGACTACTCAGAAACACCGACAATGGCACAAACCACTGTTGAACAGAGGATTCATGTGATCGGGCTGCCGAGATTTGAACTCGGGACCTTCGGTCCCCCAGATCACAGAAATCTGTCCAGGACGTCCGTCTGGACCGCTAGCTCCCGTGGATTCAACGATGTGTGTCTGACAGGTCTGACAGGTATATCTGTGTCCGTCTGATGGTGTGCATTCTGTGCAATGAAGTGTGCAACGCGTCAATTGGCCAAAAACGTCACCGTTGACCCTCCGCAGGCCCTATGTCACCGTGGTCCGTACGCTGGAGCGACCGGCGGCATGACCAGAAGGGCGGGACCCCGCATGTATCTGTGGAATCGAGTGATGACCATTCGGCCGGACGCGTTCGCCGAGGGATCGGCAGCCATGGCTGAAACCGTGGGCTACTTCAACGCCAACAGCGACTACGACTTCACGCTCTGGCAGGTCCTCCTGGGGTACCCGGTGGGCTCGGTCGCGGTGGCGACCCGCTTCGAGTCGTACGGGCCGTACACCGACGCCATGGCCGAACTCAATGCCCGCCCGGAGACCCTTGCCGCCACGTCTGCGGTGGGCGCTTCGCTGGCTGCCAACCCCGACGACTCCCTGTGGCAGGTCGTCCACACTGCGGGTGACGCTTCCGAGCCGGCCAACGTGGTCTCGAACTTCGCCTGGCAGGTCGATCCCGACCAGGTGCCGGCGAGCATGGCGTGGGCCATCGAGATGGCCACGTTCATGAACGGACTGTCCGGCACGCCGGTGGTGGTCGGCTTCAGTCAGTACGGGGAGCCCAACACGTTCCGCTTCATGTTCGGCTACGACACCATTGCGGACCTCGAGGAGCGGACGGCCGTCACACAGGCCGATCCGGGGTTCGCCGAAAGGCTGGCGGCCGCCGGCGAGATCGGCTCCCCGCGGGACACCCAGACCGGTATTGCCCGTCGCGTCCTCTGAGCAACTCGACCTGACGACAGCCGGGGCGACTCCGCCGGTGTGCGCCTAGAAACCCCAGAAACAAAGAAACGCCTGTTCAAACGAAATTATTATTGGTCGGGCTGCCGAGATTTGAACTCGGGACCTTCGGTCCCCCAGATCGATGCACCCCAAACCGCTGACCTGCGCAAACACCCGGAAACCGCCTCTGGCCTGCCTTTCTGATTGACCACTGGTTCGCGCTGGTTCGCGTTGTTTCGCGACGTCTCGCGGCCTGTACGCGGCCTGAAGGAACTAGTTCGACCAGAGCCGTCCAGGTCGACGTGGTGCATCGAGAGCTGGTGTCGGGCCGGAAACGAAGGTTGGCTGCTCCCAATCCAACCGAGAGAGCACAGGCCGGTACCATAGAAGTGATGGGAAGAACAACAGAGGGAGAACTCCCTCCGGAAGGTGTCTACGAGGCACGTCGAGATGTGGTGGAAAGGATCGATGAACTGGCGGGTGATCTCATCGCGGTGTCCCACGCAATTCACGACCATCCGGAGTTGGGTTATGAAGAACACTTCGCCCATGAGCAGTTTTCTCGACTCATTACCAAAGCTGGCCTGAACGTCTCTGAGGGCGCCTACGGTCTCGACACGGCCTTCGAGGCGAGAGGTGGTACCACAGGGCCAGCGTTAGCAGTCCTGTGCGAATATGACGCACTTCCAGGGATAGGCCACGCGTGCGGTCACAACATTATTGGTGCAGCGGGTGTGGGGGCAGGTCTAGGGGCCGCAGTTGTCGCTGAGAAACTTGGTGGCCAAGTCAGGATCCTAGGAACTCCCGCCGAGGAGGGCGGCGGGGGAAAGATTCGATTGATCAACGAAGGGGCGTTCGAAGGGGTCGACGCTGCGCTCATGGTTCATCCAGCCGACGCTGACCTGACCATGATGAGCAGTCTCGCGATCCAACAGGTGGAGGTTTCCTATACAGGGTTAGCAGCTCATGCGGCCGCGGCCCCTGAGGAGGGCATAAACGCACTCGACGGGGCGGTATTGGGCTACTTGAACGTGGCTGCCCTGCGCCAGCACATCGCTCCGGACGAACGGCTACACGGGGTCTTCACCGACGGTGGCCAAAAAGCCAATATCGTTCCAGAGAGGGCCGCGGCATTCTGGATGGCTCGCTCCCCAAGTGTCGAAAAGCTTGAACGCCTCAAAATCAGACTCATTCAAGCTCTGCAGGCGGGTGCAGACGCTGCGGGCTGCGAATTCCGACACAGCTGGATCGAACCGATTTACGAAGAAATCTTGGACAACGCAGCCCTGTTGGAACGTTATGTGGCTAATGCGGCGACTCTAGGACGGCAGGTACTCCCACCGGGCGAACAACGGCTTGTCGCCAGCACCGATTTGGGAAATGTCAGCAAAGTGGTTCCAGCGATCCATCCCATGATAAAGGTTGCGCCGGCTGGGACTCCTATACATACCTCGGAATTCGCGGAATATGCAGCTAGCCCCGACGGTGACCGAGCGGTTCTAGAGGGAGCGAAAGCAATGGCTCTAACCATCGTCGACTGTTGGTCAGACCAGCGAATCCTGGTGGAGGCCCAAGCTGAATTTAAGGCTAGGGCTGTCAACAGCCCTGACCGGTAGAGCACCCGCACTCAGCACTCCTCGTAACCCAATACGTCGCTGAGGAATGCTCATCCGGTGAGACGGGTGTCCTCCAGCGAGACTTCACAACTCTCAACAAGACCCCCTTTGCGATTGTCGACCTAATCGGGGCAATAAAAGTGCCTTGTTCTCAGGGCATTCCAGATCCCACAAAAGCCTCCAGCGTCTCTTCCTCGACCCTTTTACTACGAAGTTTGCAACACCAAGGCAGGGGTCGGTCCACTACCTTGCAAACGACAAGGGGATACTGGTTTACTTGACCCAAGGAGGAGTTATGGCTGAGCCAGTGCGATGTGGTGTGATCGGTCTCGGTCTTATGGGGTCAGTTCACGCGAACATCCTTAACGGCATGGGGAGGGCGGACCTTGCAGTCTGTTGCGACATTGACCCTGCAGTCGCCGATCGATGCCCGGAAGGGGCTCGGTTTACTGACGATTACCATGACCTTCTTAGCGAGCCCGGCCTAAAGGCAGTTGTCGTCGCGACGCCCGAACACCTTCATCGGGAGCCTGTAGTGGCTGCCCTTGAAGCAGGTCTCCACGTGTTCTGCGAAAAACCGATTGCCGCGACTCTTGAAGACGCCGAGACAATGATCGCTGCCGAAAAAGCAACAGGTCGCCTACTGGTCATCGGACATGTCCTCCGGTTTGACCCCAGATATGCCCATGTTCACGAAGCCGTGGCATCCGGAACTTTAGGCCAGGCCATTCATACCGTCACTCGTAGGAGTTCGTCATATGCGGAGGGTCGCAACCTCATCGGGAGAACCACACTCCCGCTCTATCTGTCCATCCACGACATCGATGTACTCCAGTGGATCCTCGGAGCAAGGATCACCCGGATTCAGGCCGAAACTTCCTCGTTTCGAATGGCTGACGTTGATTCCCATGACACCGTCGGAGCACTTTTCCGGTTTGATGATGGTTCTGTTTCACTTCATGAGACTTCGTGGGCCCTCCCGGATCAGGCCGGTCTAGCTTTCGGGGACTACTACTTCTCATACGTTGGAACGCGCGGGTGTGCCTACATCGAACTGCGGGATCAGAACATCATTGTCTTCGGTGGCACCGAGCCTAACGAATCAGATAGCCAGCCCGCCTGGGCCTCCGGGGGTGGCGGGACGTTCTCATACCCAGAGATGACTTATATGCCAGAGGTTATGGGTATCCCCAGCGGCATCTATATGGCCCAATTGGACCACTTCCTGCTGGCCGCCACTGATGGTCGCTCTCCAGCTATCACGACAGAAGAAGCACATAGCGCCCTCGTAGCAACGTTGGCACTCGAACAGGCAGCTTCCACCGGTTTACCCGTAGATGTCACCTAACTGGTGCGCTGCAAAGTCGTAAAGGCCGGAACGTCCAGAGACCAGGTTAGGCACATGGCCGGCCTACTAACAGGCTGGGGGGGTTAAGGATGACACAGACACAACTCACGCAATTATTCATCGAGGGCGAATTCGTCGACTCAGCTCTTGGCGGTGCCTTCGAGACCCACAACCCGGCTCAAGGGACCGTGTTGACGGAAGTGTCAGAAGCAACAGTTGCCGATGTGGATCTAGCGGTCAAGGCGGCCCAAAACGCTCTTGTGGGCCCATGGGGCCGAATGGAATTGCCAGAGCGGGCCAAAGTCATTCGCGCTGTCGCCGAGCTATTAGAGCAACGAGTCGACGAACTCGCCAGTCTCGAGTCGCTTGATACAGGAAAGCCGATCAATGACGCACGAGACGATGTATTAGAGACCGCAATGTGGTTCGACTTTTATGCTGACATGGGGCAAAAAGTCCGATCATCTGTCATCCCGTCCCACAAGGGATACTTCAACTACACCGTTCGACAGCCAATCGGGGTTGTCGGGCTCATAATCCCGTGGAACTACCCGCTTGCTCTCTGCGGATTGAAGATGCCCGCCGCACTCGCAATGGGTAACGCTGTACTGCTAAAGCCAGCGGAACAGACACCTCTAAGTGCCCTAGCCCTAGCCAATATCTGCCGGGAAGCTGGAATTCCAGATGGAGTCGTGAACGTTCTCCCAGGCTACGGGACCAGCGCGGGTAGAGCGATCGTCGAGCACCCCGGGGTGGGCATGGTGTCGTTTACCGGAAGCACTGAGGTCGGACGAGAAATCGCCTCGCTGGCGGGCGCGAGCCTAAAGAAGATCACGCTTGAGTTGGGAGGTAAATCTCCCAACATTGTCTTCGCTGACGCCGACCTCGAACTTGCTTCGAAGAACTCACTATTCACCTTCGCGGTCAACCAAGGCCAACTGTGCACAGCCGGCACACGATTACTCGTAGAACGAGATATTCATGACGAATTCGTCGCAGAACTCTCATCCCAAGCTGAAGCATTGAAAGTCGGCGCACCAGATCATCCCGACACTCAGCTCGGTGCCATCATTTCTCCCACACAACTCTCCCGAATCGAGACATACGTAGAGGCAGGGAAGGCCGCAGGTGCCACACTCGTCACCGGGGGACACCAAGTCAACGTCTCAGGACACGAAGGCGGCTGGTTCTACTCTCCCACTATCTTCACAGATGTCGACAGCAAGATGCGAATAGCTCAGGAGGAGATTTTCGGTCCAGTTCTATCGGTTATTCCCTTCGACAGCGAAGATCAGGCAATCGAACTAGCAAACGACGTGATCTATGGGCTAGCGGCCAGCATCTGGACAAGCCGGGTTGAAAAAGCCCACCGGCTCGCTCAGGAGATCGAGGCCGGGCTTATCTACTTGAACACCAATAACATCACTGCACCCGGATCCCCCTATAGCGGTTGGAAGCAAAGTGGAACTGGGACAGAAGGCGGCTTCGAACAAGCCGAAGAGTTCACACGTCTCAAGAGCGTGTGGCTTAACCTTTCTGACGACGTTCCCCACCTTTAGATCCGAAAAGAATCTAGTTGTCACAGGTTCTCATCCCCTGAAGAGGGGCAGCGATCTGTGGCAGCGAGCCGCGGTTCAGCCAAACCGACCAGAGACGCAACCCCTGCCTTGAGGGTCACGCACGCCATCAGGGGAAGGGCTGCCCGATCCCATAGTCAGCTCAATCGGCAGAACACCCATCACCTACCATAAGAGACTGACTTGACAGCGTGCCGTCGCCTTAGTCCCAGCCCATGCTTCGCTCCTGTATGACTTCCCGGAGGGCAGACACTCCACGTTCGAGCTCCGCTTCGTCAATAATCAGTGGTGGGTAGAAGAAGGTGCAGTCCCCTACCAACGTATTCCCGACACGCATCGTCCCTAGGAGAAAGCCACGTTCCCACATGCCTGACCAGAGGGACTGAGCCACTCCAGCGTCGGCGGGATAGATCTCTTTGGTTTCCTTGGATTTCACATACTCGACAGCTTGCATGAGTCCGATGCCGCGAATCGCGCCCACTGCTGGCAGATCAAGAAGATGATCCCTGAGCAGGGACTGCAATACATGGCCCTTCTCGCTGGCAGCCTCGACCAGTCCTTCTCTTTCGATGACGTTCAAGACGGCAAGACCGACCGCGCACGAAAGCGGCGCTCCGCTAAAGGTGTGCGCCTCGGCCATCTGTCGTTTCGCCGTGCTGATGGTGTCCGCAACATGATCGGAAATCAACGTTGCACCAAGAGGCACGTATCCGCCGCCGAGACCCTTTGCCAGGTTCGTGAGATCTGGCACCACTCCGAAATGCTCGATTCCCAAGAATCGTCCGGTCCGCCCGGCACCTGTGATGATCTCATCGACGATCATGAGAATGCCATAGTGGTCACAGATCTCTCGAATGCGCGGCCAGTAGCCCTCAGGGGGTATGGCGAGGCCGGCCGATGGGGAGATCGGTTCGCCTATAAAAGCGGCGATCTTGTGAGCGCCCTCGGCCTCGATGGCGTCTCCTACGGCATCGGCGAATCTCCGAGAAACCTCATCTGCCGAAAGGCCCGTCCACTGTCCACGGTAGGTGATGGGGGCTGGAACCCTGATCACCGGCAGGAGATACGGGGCGTAATCACGGTTGATGTCCAAACGGCCAGTCATCGAAAGAGCCCCCACAGTCGCCCCGTGGTAACTGGGTGTCAACGACACAATCTTCGTACGATCCGGCTCACCACGGGCTAGGTGGTATTGGCGGGCAATCCGGAGTGAGAGTTCGTTAGCCTCAGACCCTCCTGAGGTAAACATCACTTTGCCCGTGCCCCCAGGGGAAAGATCGGCAAGTCGACTCGCGAGGGTCTCCTGGGGATCGTTAGTAACTCTTGCGTTGTGAATAAACGCCAACTGGGTCACCTGGGCAGTCATCGCTTCGGCAATATCCGCTCGGCCCTGACCAATTCCTGCAGTAGCCGAGATGCCACTCGACAGGTCCAAGTACTTTCGACCCAAGTCGTCCCAGAGGTAGCAACCTTGGCCCCGGATGATTGTCGGATACTCGTCGCCCGGGTTCCGATAAAAGACAGCCGATCCGCTCATCGACTTGCCTCTTGCGGGCTTGGCCTTGTCACTCTGATCCCCACTCGCATTGTTCGCGTGACTTCCTAAGACTGTTCAGAGCGGAACTCTGCCACATAACATCTGTGACCCGACAAGCAATGACGTGAGGCTCCATGGAAGTCAAGGAAACGATTTTCATTCGAAGGCCGGTAGAGGACGTGTTCGACTTTGTCAGTGACCCGTCAAACGATACCGCCTGGCGATCAGACGTGGCCGAATGCGTTGTTCAATCCGGAGGCCCTATAGGAGTAGGCACGACTGGTTATCGCCGTGAGAGATTTATGGGCCGAGAAGTCGAGCTCGAGTGGCGAATTACCGAATATGTACATCAGGAGCGTACGGCATGGGAATTCATCGGTGGTCCACTGCAGAGCCGTGGCTATTACACGTTCAAGAACATGGGCAATCTTGTCGGAACCACGTTGACAGTAAATCTCGAACCAGCGGCACTCGGATTGGCCGGCCTGCTAATGCCTGGCATGGTCCCGGGCCTACGTCGAGTCTGGCAAGAGGGTTTCGAGCACCTGAAACGGATACTTGAAGCACAGCCATGAGACCACGAAACTCTGTGCCGGCCCTGGCCAACGGCTACCTCGATGTCCGGCGGGCTCAGAGCGGGTCGTAACACTTTAGGAGATCGCACAAGTGGGTAATGCCGTCGATACGGGTTTGGCGACTGAATACGTTCCGGATTCTCTACTCGAAAAGCTCAGAACGTCACGAGACCTTGCGCTGAAGTTTCTTCTAGATCGGATCGACTCAAACGGTAAGCCCGAAGGAGGCCCAGAACATCACGCCAGGCTGCCCTGGACACTCGCAGCTGCTGGCGCTCAACCTGAGGCGGCAGCCGTATTGTCATGGCACGAGCGCGAGGTGCTCGGGGCTGACGGGGACCTACTACCAGGACCAGCCCGCGACAGGTGGGCATTCCAATGGTCCTCGTACCCGCTGAGCATGCTGGCTTTCGGCGCCTGGATCCTCGAGAGATACGACACCGCATTAGCGATCATGGACACCCTGGTCGATTTCCAAGATGTTGAAACTGGAGGGGCCTTCGCCCAACGGCCCGAAGTTCGGAAGTCGCAACGTCAAGACCTATTCCCGACTGCGCAGCTCGGAATGTCCGGACTGATAACCGGCCGCTCCGAGGTTGCAAGGCGGTGCTTCACTTGGCTAACCGATCTATACCTGATGCAGCCACAACTACCATCTCAGCTGTACACAGCACGTGATGAAAGCGGGCTAATGAGCCCAGCTAGGAACAGTCCCCCGACTCGCAGTGGCAGCAGTTTCGAGTTCGAGGTTGTTACAGATTTCGGCAGACCCAAGCAGGCCTTCTACAACCCCGGAATAGCTACTGCCTTTCTCGCCCGCTACTACATGGCAACTGGGGACGAAGACGCTAAGCAACTTGGTGAAAAATATCTGAATTTGTCTGAGAAGGGCACGGAAAAGCAGTTTGACCATTCCGAGTCAATGCAAATCTGCAAGTTTGGGTGGGGGGCCGCAAACATGCTCGAGATCGACCCTGCCGGTGGTCATCTTCTAAACGTGCTCAAAATGACGGAATGGTTTATAGCCAGCCAACGCCCCGATGGCAGTTGGAGAGACTCGACGTTTCTCATTCCAAAACCAGGGGTAGGCGATGTGATGGAAATCACTGCCGAGTTTGCTCTTCATGAGTCGACACTATTGAAAACACTCCTGGGACTTCCGCGCTGAGATAAAGCTCACAAGTCAAAGCGACTCAACAATCGGATGGGGCCCGCCCTTCTTCTAGTTCTAGAAACCCGCTGGAGGCTTGCTTTCCCTGATTCTCCGTCGAATAGAAGGTCTCAGATAACCCACCGCAGCATCATCGGGGTTGACAGCCACTGGTCCTTCTGACGTCGCTGGAGCGACGGGGCGAGGACACTCTCCCGGACCCCGTATTTGCCAATCATCCAAAAAAGCTATATTTTCTAATCACCACCTAGAAAGGGCGGCAGAAATACAACTCAATCTCCGAAAGGCCTAACGATGATCGGTTTGTCTCAGTCGGTTCTGACAAGAAGGAAGTTCCTTGAGCGATCGGGGATGACGGCCGGCGCAGCGGTACTACTAGCAAGTCCAGTCTTCACGACTGCCTGTTCGAGCAAGAACGAGTCAGGAAAGGGTGTGCTTCGGTATGGAGCTTCGGAGATATTCGACACTCCCAACCCGGTTGTTAGCGTTTCGATCCCCGCTATGCATTGGCTTGTGTATGACCGCCTCATGGAGTTCGATGACGACCTGGTACCCAGGCTCTCGCTAGCCACATCGCGTCTATCGAGCAACGGTGGGAAGACCATCACATACACCTTGCGCGAAGGTGTGAAATTCCACGACGGATCAGACCTCACAGCTGAGGACGTCAAGTTCTCCCTGGAGTTGTACAGGGACACAGGCCTAAGCCTCTTCGCCAGTTTCTTCGGACCACTCGAAACCGTTGAGGCCCCAAACCCCACGACGGTGGTTGCACACTTCAGTGGGACCCCGACACTCGATCCAACTGTTGGAGCAGCAATTGTTCCGAGGTCGGTGTTCGGCGGAATGTCTCGTGAGGACATCGAGCAGTTTGGCAACGATCAAATGATCGGTTCCGGACCCTTCGAGCTGGTCTCCTTCGTACAGGACAACCGACTGGAGCTAAAGCGCAACAAAGACTGGTGGGGGTGGGCGGCAAACGGAGGCCCGAAAGAAGGAACCATCGAGTCGGTTATAAAGGTCCAAATGGCTAACGAGGAAACAATCGCCAACCAGTTGCGCGCAAACGAGATAGATGTCACTCCCGATCTTTCCACCGACATCTGGGAAGGTCTCGTGGGCGAACCCAATATCAAAGCCATCGAGTACCCGGCTCTGATATTGGACCACTTTGGCATTAACTGCTACGAGGACCCCGACAACCCCGGACAGCCCCATCCGAACTCGGGTGGCAACCCGCTATTGCTCGACCAAGTAGTTCGGGAGGCCATGTCCTGGGCCATCGACCGCCAACGACTTGTCGACCTAGTCCTTGGGGGAAGGGGTCTAAAGGGCTCGGTAGTGATAATGCCCGCTCTCGCTGCAGCTCAGCTTCAGGTTCCCGATTCGCAGCTGGCTGATGCCAATCCAGATCGGGCTAGACAACTTCTCGAAGAGAACGGCTACATCGACCGCGACGGCGACGGAGTGAGAGAGAGTCCCGACGGAGAGAAGTTGAGCTTCAGGTTGTTTGCGAGCACCGTCGCGGATCGCCTCCCCCGATACGCCGAATTGATTAAGCCCATGCTCGAGGACGTGGGTATCGAGATCGAAGGGCCAATCGCGGAGGACGACCCAACCCTGATCAACCGGGTATTCGCAGAAGCCGACTGGGACATGTTCATCTGGGTTTGGACCTCACCACCAGATCCGACGTTCATGCTTTCTGTGGCATCCTGTGAAGAATGGGGCAATATGAGCGACACCTACTACTGCAGCCCCGAGTTCGAAGCCCTCTACCAGGAACAACGAACCGAAGCTGATCCGGATAGACGGAACAATCTCGTTAAGCAGGCACAGGAAATCTTCTACAACGACTTCGCGTACTGCGTCCTTTCCTATCCGACGAAGTTGATGGCTTACCGCGATGACAATCTCAAAGGCTGGCCATTCTTGAACAACGGCGTCGTGGCCAACTGGTCGACTGAGACTTTCCTATCCCTTGAGGAAGCATAGAACTCCTCAATAACCACTAGAGGGCACACGACGCCCACTACGGCCAGCAAAAACGTGAGTCTGACTCGATTCGGTTGGCTGCGCTCGTATCCCGTGCGTCGTGTGGGACAGGCCGCAATCACCTTGTTCGGGGTAGCAACCTTCAACTTTTGGCTATTCCGCATGTTGCCCGGAAACCCCTTGCGGGTCATTGCCAGAGAAGGCCGGCTATCAATGGAGGCGGTCGAGTCGCTGAAGATCCAATTCGGCTTGGACGGGAGCATCTGGAGCCAATACCTCAGATATTTGACAAAGATCTTCCGATTTGACACCGGCATATCCTTCCGGACTAGGAGCCCGGTAGCTGATTCCATTGTGCCTGCTCTCAACAACACCCTGATCCTCGTCGGTTTCTCGATCATCCTCATCTTCGCAATCGGTCTAGCAATAGGTATTACAGCTGGCTGGCGACGAGGTACCCGAACTGATTCTGTACTGACGCTGACTGCACTCACTCTGTGGAGCCTCCCCACCTTCTGGGTGGGCATGATCCTTGTCCTCGTTTTCAGCATTCAGTTTGGGGTCCTACCAGTAGCAGGAATTAGGTCGGTGGCAGGTATCTACTCAGGCCCATTCGACGAAGCCGCTGACATACTCCGCCACCTGATTCTGCCTGGTGTGACGATCGCGCTAGTGAGCGTTGGGCAAATCGCATTGGTCATGCGCAACTCTCTTGCCGAGGTAATGGATGAGGACTACATGCTCGCCGCCAGATCGCGAGGTCTGAGACCGAGGGTTGTCTTGTGGCGACACGGCGTCCGAAATGCGTTTTTGCCCAGTTTCACGCTTATGGCACTGACCCTGGGCATGCTGATGGTTGGAACGATCCAGACGGAAGCAGTGTTCTCTTGGCCTGGACTTGGCCTACTCATGTTCAAAGCTGTCGGCGACCGTGACTTCCCGATACTCGAAGCTTCTTTCTTCGTCATCGCAGTAATAGTTGTCTTAGGGACCCTTGTGGCTGACCTCTTTTACTCCCGCCTTGACCCTCGGATCCGTTCGACATGAGCATTTCATCAGTCGAACACACCTCGGGATTCGACTCCGGCCAATCACCTCCTAGTGGTGTGAGTTCCCGCGGCATCTTCTCAGCCTTGTGGAAAATGGGCAAAGGGCGCTTTGGAATTCTGCTTCTGTCATTCTTTATTTTGTACGCAATTTGGGGGTATTTCGCCTATAAGAACCCGCCCCTTGCAGGACACACTGTTGAGGACAGGTTTGTTAGGCCTGGGACTGACCACATCCTTGGTACCGACAACCTTGGCAGGTCGATTTGGGAGGAGCTGGCGGTGGGAGCCGGCATATCGCTTGTGGTTGGAGTGGCTGCTACAGCAATCGCTATCGGCTTAGGGAGCCTGATCGGCATCACCAGTGGTTACCTCGGCGGGAAGTTTGACCAACTTTCCATGGGCCTTACCGACATGTTCATTACGATCCCCGCCCTACCTCTGATCATCGTGTTAGCGGCAGTGCTTTCACGAGGACTTGTGACAATAACTCTTGTCATCGGGCTGACGAGTTGGGCTGTTCCGGCACGTCTGATTCGGGCTGAGGTCTTGACCCAGAGCCAAAGATCATTCATCTTGCGCGCCCAAGCCATGGGAATGACCCCGGTCCGCATCATGCGTGTCCACGTGCTTCCCACCGTGGCTCCGATCGTTCTGGCCAACGCCATCCTCCTGACTGCGGTGGCTGTTTTGACAGAGGCGATCTTGGCATTTCTTGGTCTTGGAGATCCCTCCTTGGTCTCCTGGGGGAAAATGCTGCAGACCGCCTTCAGCTCAGGCGCAACCTCGAGGGGATTTTGGTGGGTGGTTGTGCCTCCAGGTGTTCTAATCGCCATGCTTGTGCTCTCATTCACGCTCATTGGCAATGCGTTGACAGAAGTATTGGATCCACGGCGGGGGAAGCGATAGACGATGCCGCTTGTGGAGATCAACGACCTCCAGGTCGATTATGTGAGAGACGGTAGGAGGCTCCGTGCTGTCGACCACCTCAACCTAAGGATTGAGGCCGGAACAATGGTTGGGCTTGTGGGAGAAAGTGGTTCCGGCAAATCAACCCTCGCCTTAAGCCTTTTGGGCCTGCTGCCACGCAATGCCATTACGGCAGGGGGGACTACTGACTTCAACGGAATCCGTCTAACGGATCTCACCGAGAGCGAGTGGAACGGCATTAGGGGACGCAGAATCGGCATGGTCTTCCAAGGCGCCATGAACACCCTCAACCCGGTGCGGCGGGTCGTCGACCAGGTTGTTGAGACGGTGCTGTGTCACGAGTCTGACATCGGGAAATCAGGCGGCATCCAACGGGCCACTGAACTTTTGTCCTTGGTTGGGATCCCATCAGATCGTCACCGCTCCTACCCACACGAGTACTCGGGTGGCATGCGCCAACGAGCTGGGATCGCGTTGGCGCTCTCAGGGCAGCCAGACCTACTGATAGCAGATGAGCCAGTAACCGCGTTGGACGTCATCGTTCAAGCCCAAATCCTCTCCCTGCTCGAGGAACTGCAACAGGTCCTGGGCCTAACAGTGCTGTTTATCACCCACGACCTCGGAGTAGTCGCTCGATCTTGCCACCGCGTCGTCGTCATGTACGCCGCCGAAATCGTGGAGGACGGAACAAGTACGGAGGTCTTTGAAGCACCGAAGCACCCCTACTCTCAACTCCTACTTCAATCAGTCCCCAGTTTTGTACGTGGTCGCGGTCAATCTCGGGGTATCCCCGGAGCTCCCGCATCGTTGTTAGACCCCCCTGAGGGGTGCCGATTCCATCCGCGATGTCCTAACGCGATGGATGTCTGCTCGACCGAGCGTCCCAGATTGAAGAGATTCAGCGATACTCGTGCCGCTGCATGCCATCTCTACAGAGAGGACGGCGATGTTAAGTAGGAAAGAGTCACCGTTGCTTCAGGTGAGCGGCCTTTCCGTCCACTTCAAACCTAAGCGCAGCGGCCAGGTAATTAGAGCTGTAGATGGTGTGGACCTCGAAGTTTACGAGGGAGAGACCCTGTGCCTAGTTGGAGAATCAGGCTCTGGGAAGACGACACTTGTTCAGGCCTTCGGGCACCTTGTCTCCATTGCCTCCGGCACGGTGTCATTCGGCGATGTGGACGTAGCGGTCCTCAGCGGCTCGAAACTCCGCGCTCATCGACGTGACGTCCAATACGTGTTTCAGGACCCATTTCAATCATTCAACCCCCGACACTCCGTCTGGGACATTGTTTCGGAACCTATAAAAGTTCACCGCCTGACCGACAGTCGTGAAGAACTGCAAATCCGTGTCTTTGAAGCACTCGACGAATGCGGGCTCCGGCCCGCCGATGAATTCGCCCGGCTTTTCCCACACCAACTCTCCGGGGGTCAACGACAGCGGGTAGCTATTGCCGCAGCCATCGTCCTTCGTCCGCAATTGTTGATCGCGGATGAAGCCGTTTCGATGCTAGATGTTTCTGTTCGCTCCGACATTTTGAAACTGTTTCTTCGATTAAAACACAATCACAACATGACCCTGGTCTTTGTGACCCACGATCTATCAGTCGCATGGGAGATTGCTGATCGGATTTTCGTCATGTACCTGGGAAAGATCATGGAAGGCGGTTCGCCCTCTCAGGTAATCGGATCACCGGCTAACCCCTACACGCATTCTCTAGTTTCAGCGATACCTGTTCCTGATCCCCGTGAACCCGTTCGTGAAGTGGCCGTCAAGGGTGACATCGGCAACGTCCTCGACGATGTCGACGGTTGCCGATTTTGTCCCCGGTGCCCTCACGCGATCGACAGGTGTGCAACTAGTACCCCGCCCCTGGAGGTTCTTTCAGAAGGACACGTGAATGCATGCATTCGTAGCGGACAGCTGTCCCTGGTCCCTCCCCACCAATTTGCTTCTGACAGAAGCGAGATCTGAGGGTGGCCTAGTCGAGATCGAACACTCGGGCGACTCACTCCGGGGACATAGCCAACGCGCGCAACAGATCATTTCGGCTCACCCAACCACCTGTCAGGATGACCCCGACCCGCTCTCCTGGAATCTCGTCTCCGAACCGTTCGAGAGCCGCTACGCCCGCGGCGGCCGCGCCCTCAATGACGGTTCCGGTGGCATCGAGAGTCATCGCCATGGCCGACCACAAGTCTTCCTCGGTCACCAGCACCATGTGACGAAGCAGGCTCGTCATCACCGCGAGAGATCGTTCGCCCGGGTGCTCCGTGGCAAGTCCTCCAGCGAATGTCTCACATTCCTCCCTCAGAATGGAACCAGCAAGCCAGCTTTTTGTTGCGCCTGGTGCAGCTACCGACTGAACACCGACGACCGATATTTCAGCGCTTCTTCGGGAAACGGCAAGAAGCGCTCCGGCGATCAGATTCCCGCCCCCGACAGGAAGGATCAGAGAATCCAGGGATGGTTCCTCATCCAGCATTTCGGAAGCGACCGACGCTGCTCCTGCCATTAGGTCCGCGTTTTCGCCATCTTCAATAAACAGCGCTCCTTTATCCTTGGCAAAGTCCTCCGCGTATGCCTCAGCCTCTGTCAGGTTTTGTCCAAAGATCCGAAGGTCTGGCCCAATGTCACGAATCGCGTCGAGCTTTGCAGGCTCGACCCCTTCTGGGACGAAGACGGTCACTGGAACCCCAAAATGGCGCCCTGAGAATGCAACCCCTTGGCCGTGATTACCGGTGGATGCCGTCACGACCCCGGAGTTGCGCTGCGCGGGCGAGAGTTGCGCTACCGCGTAAAGAGCACCCCTGGCCTTGAAGGATCGAATGGGGGAGACATTCTCGTATTTAACGTGTACTGACCGGCCCCAGCGCTGTGAGAGGCGAGCAGAAAACAACATCGGGGTTTTAGGCAGAACACCCATGATGACCTCTCGAGCAGCTACAAGATCTGATGGGCTCGGTACCAACGAGTCAGGTAGTGGCCTGCCGGCGGCTAAATCTGCAGATCGGCCATAGACCCCTGGCTTCATGGAGTGCTCGGGTTCAGACGATGGGGCGTCATTAAGCCTTCGACCAAGACGGACCTACCTCGTTGATCGATTCCCTCAGAGCGCATACAGCATCTTCCAGATCAGGCTGATCGATAATCAAGGCGGGAGCCATCGTGGTTACGTCGCCGACGAGAGCACTGCTGTGGTGCATCGTTCGAGATAGAAATCCACGCTGCCACATTGCATCCGTAAGTGACCCGGGCAGGTCAACCGAGGCCTCAAACGCGCGCGCCGTGTCCCGATCAGTAACGTATTCGATCCCCTGGAACAGGCCTAACCCTCGGATGTCACCGACCCATGGGAGATCCGCAAGGTGATGCTGAAGCAAAGACCCTAACAACTCTCCTTTAGATGCGGCAGCCGCAACAAGGCCGTCCGACTCAATGATGCCAAGAATAGCGAGGCCCACGGCACATGATTGTGCACTCCCACTGTAAGTGTGCACCTCAGCCATCCTGCGATTTTCTGCTCCAATAGCTTCGGCCACCGAGTCCCGAATCAGGGCGGCTCCGAGAGGTACGTAGCCTCCCCCAAGCCCCTTTGCCAGCGTTGTTATATCCGCCGTGACGCCAGCATGGTCTAGTGCGAGGAACTTTCCAGTGCGACCCATTCCGCTAAGCACCTCGTCCGCAATAAATATCACTCCGTGGCGATCACAGATCTCACGTACTCGCGACCAATATCCGGGGGGCGGTACGGACATGCCGGTAGAAAGGGAGACAGGCTCAGCAACAAACGCAGCTACAGTCTCGGGCCCTTCGCTTTCGATTGCCGAGTCAAGAGCGTCGGCAGCTCTCGTAACTACTTCGTCCGGGGAAAGGTCTCGGTATGGACCTCGGTAAGACACAGGCGCAATCACCTTTCGAGCTCCAAATAAGTAAGGCTCATAATCCCGGTTGATTTCCCACCGCCCAGTCATTGAAAGAGCACCCACGGTGGCACCGTGATAGCTCGGATGTAAGCCAATGACCTTCCACCTTTTCGGTTCTCCGCGAGCAAGGTGGAACTGCCGCGTGATCCGCAACGCGATTTCGTTGGCCTCGCTCCCACCCGAACAGAACATCACTTTGTTGACTCCGTTGGGGGCAAGAGCAGCAAGGCGGAGAGCCAGTTCTTCCTGCGCAGGGGTAGTCGCTCCTGTGGTGTGGGCATATGAGATACGACTGATCTGATCGACCATGGCTTGGGCCACAATCTCGTTGCCTTGTCCAATCAGTGCTGCCCCTGAGATCCCGCTTGTTAGATCGATAAGCTCGACACCGCGGTCATCCCATAGTCGGCAGCCAGCAGCACGCACGAGCATCGGATATTCATCTCTAGGGTTGCGATAAAAGACAGCTGATTCCCCAGATTTTGCCCTATTCATTAAGAAGCCTTTGACTCTCAACATGATGAAGTATCAATAGGACCTCAACCGGCCAGCACCAGTCTTTCTCCCACCCGCACAAGCATGTCATCAACCATGGCGTCTATTCCGTACAAAGGTTCCCAACCCCACTCATCTCGAGCAACACTATCGTCAAGGGCTTCGGGCCAACTATCGGCAATAGCTTGACGGAGAGGATCAACCTCGTATCCAATCTCGAAAGCTGGGATTCTCTCTTGGATTGAGCTCGCCAACTCGGCTGGCGTAAAGCTCATCGCATGAATGTTGAAATCGGCACGGTGGTGGAGTTGATTGATATCCGCACTGGCTAAATCAACAATTGCCCGAATAGCGTCCGGCATATACATCATAGGAAGTCGTGTATCTGGTTGGAGATAGCAAGAGAAATATCCTTCCCGTAAAGCTCCAAAGAACATGAGAATGGCGTAATCAGTAGTTCCAGCTGTTGGTTCAAAATCCATACAGCTAATAATTCCAGGCAAACGAAGTCCGCGGACATCTAGATTCATTTGACGGGAGTAATAATTACCTAATAACTCACCATAGACTTTTGCTATTCCGTAAAGAGTATTCGGTTTCTGGATAGTGTCATTCGGGGTACACGTACGCGGTGTTTCTGGGCCAAATGCAGCAATCGAACTGGGAATCAGCACCCTCTCTACATCTGATTGGTATGCGACTTCTAGGACGTTGTACAAACCGTTGATGTTTACCGCGTGCGCCTTCTGGGGTTCGTTCTCAGCCAAGGCAGACAGGATTGTGCTTAGGTGAAAAATCGCGTCGATTCCATATTCCTCGACTACCTTGCCGATCTGGTCAGGACTAGTCACGTCAACAACCGTATGGGGACCTGCCTTTTTTGTGGCCTCCGGGAGTGAAGTGTTGTGGCCGGCCGCGACCACCTCCTCACTTCCATATCGATCCCTCAGGGCTGGAACTAGTTCCCGACCGATCTGCCCCGCCGCGCCAGTAACCAGAATCTTCTTCATGGCGTCATCGTAAAGGCCAATAAGAGGACTAGCCACGCTCGTTGAGTGATCCTCGAGGCGTGAAAATAGTTCGGATCTACCGGTCGGTCGAGATACGACAGGCTCACCGCCCTTATCCAGAAACGGAGCCCATCAATGAGTAAGACCGTCGGTCCCTACACCCCGGTCATCCGAGTGCGTAACAGAATGCGCAACGCAAACCGAGAACACAAACGGTCGGCCCGTAACGACCGGCCTGGCCTGAGGATTTATTGGTCGGGTTGCCGAGATTTGAACTCGGGACCTTCGGCGCTGGATGGCGATTAACTCGTGGCGTCAAACTGGATGTATCAGACTCTTTCGAGGTTTCGCTCACCGACCGTGTTGAGCTAGCTGGGATCGTCGAGCGGGTTAACCGGACTTTGCCAACCGTCTCCCATGAGCAGACCGGAGGACAACAGATAGGCAGTAGTGGGATTCCGCCATTCGTCGGGGTCGGCACCGTTGGCGTCGATCCAGCTGGCTGGTGCGGTGAGACCCCAGTGG
>PVBE010963019.1_pt1 | contig 20746 bp, 17 predicted proteins | sample 1631181 | NCBI WGS metagenome assembly PVBE01 (sample SAMN08397723, study PRJNA350692) | Marine metagenome, whole genome shotgun sequencing project. | isolation source: water | place: Pacific Ocean | collected 2012-04 | reverse complement strand
GATACCTTTGCATCAAGAAATGCCGACTACCTGGCGTTCAGTGACCCTGAAATGAAAGTCTATATTGAGGAAGCCGGGATAAGCCATATTGGCTACCGGGATTTGCGGGCGCACCTGGGCAAGCAGCGCCTGTAGTGGCTCCAAGTATAAAGAGTATAACCTGTTGCGTAAATAGGTTTATCGTCCTAATATGAATTCTTGGATGTTGTAACTGGCCGGAGAGCCACACTTATCAATGTCATATTTGGGGGTATTCGATGACTCTACTCAGATGGATAATTTCTGCTCAAAAAGTACTACCAACCGTTCTTCTTATTTCTTCTGCTTGTCTTTCATTTATCCCAATTGCTTCTGCTGAAATGGAAGAAATTGTGGTCACCGCTCGTGGCATCGAAGAATCCGTTCGGGATATCCCAGTGGCAATCTCCGTGGTGGATGAAGACCGCATGAACACCTTCGGGATTGAAAGCTTCACCGATCTCGAAGCACTCACCCCGCAACTCGTGGTGGCACGAGGCGGAAGTGGTAACGGCGCAGCCATCGGCATTCGCGGTATTGCTTCTGCGACTTCCAGTATCGGCATCGAGTCCTCGGTTGCTATCATCATCGATGGCGTCTACATGCCTCAGGCCCGGGCTATCAACGAAGGCCTGATGGACGTCCGCCAGGTAGCGGTGCTCAAAGGTCCGCAGGCGCTGTACTTTGGCAAGAACGCCACAGCGGGTGTAGTGTCGCTGATGAGTAACAATCCGGGCGATGAGTTCGAGGCGAGCTTGCGCGTTAACAACGAGTTCGAGACTGACGACCTCACTTTGGAGGGCGTTGTGTCCATTCCGATCAACGAGAAGATCGGCATTCGCCTGGCGGCCCAGGTCGCGGATATGGACAAGGGCTGGATAAAGAACAACGCGGGTGCAGACACGTATACCGTGACGGATATCTTCACCTTTCAACAGACGACTTTTGATAATCCGGCGGCTGAGCTTTGGTTTCCGAAAGAGGAATGGACCAATATCCGGCTGACAGTGGCCGGGGATTTGAATGACCGCTTCGGCTACAACTTCAAGGCATCACATTCCAAATTTGCGCAGTCGGCGTCAAGCGGCGGTGGCGAGCTCTTCTCATGCCCCACGCTGAATGGGGTAGGCCATCGTGCGGTAGCCGTGGACCCCCAGCCAGCCGGCAGGCAGACCACGTTGTACGAGGCGATTCCACAGCCTGCGGTCGATTGCACTTTCAACGGCGCGCGGGGCATCAACGATGTGCCTCCTGGTGTTGCGGCGAGTAATAACCTGCTTGCCCAGTTTGGAGACGGATCTCTGGGGGAGGAGTACGAATCTTATAACTACACCCTCACCTTGGATTATGCGCTCGATAACGTCGACGTGCAGACGATCATCAACTACCACGATGCCGAGCTCGCCTGGGTGAGTGACTTCGACGGTGGTGGGGTGACCAGCATCTTTGCCGGTGAGTTCAACACCTTCGAGCAGTTTGCTGTGGAAGCTCGGGCGATCACCAAGTTCGACTCTCCTGTTAACTTCGTCTTTGGCGGCTACTATCAATCCACAGACCGCTCCTTCAATCAGGATGTGATCTTTGCTTTTATTCGGTGGACGGGACCCATCGATGATCCCAATGATGAGTTCACCGCGTATAACAAGGAATCGGAAACGGATGGCGAAACCTGGTCGGTGTACGGAGAGGTAACATGGGACATCACCGATCGCCTGCAGCTGACGGCCGGTGCGCGATATATAGAGGAAACGAAAGATTCGTGGTTTAGTCAGCCGTTTGTGAACCCGGCCTTCACCGGACTCTTTATACCTTACATCTCAAGTGACCTCTTGACGCGGGCAGCTGCGGACCAGAAGTGGGATGATCTCATTCCTGAAGTCACGCTGACATACGCGCTGTCGGACAACATCACTATTTATGGGGCCTACAAGGAAGGCTTCAAATCCGGCGGCTTCTCCAATAGCGCCATCTTGAGCAACCTGAGTCCGCCATTAGTCAACGGCGCGGTTTGTATCTCACCTCGGCTGGGGGGTACATGCACCGCTAGTCCAGGGGATGAGATCGAATTCCTCGACTTCGTGTTCGATGAGGAGACGAACAAGGGCGGTGAAATCGGCATCAAGGTATCGTTATTTAATGGGTCGGTGCTGGCAGATCTTACGGGTTTCTTCTATAAGTTTGATGACCTGCAGGTGGACTTCTTCAACGACGCCCAATTCGCCTTCGTAACTTCCAATGCTGGTGGCTCGGAGACCTACGGCATCGAACTGCAGCTGGATTGGGCAACCCCGATCGAAGGTCTTGTTGTTAGCGGCTCGCTCGGTTGGCTCGAATCGAAGTTTACCGACTTCGATGAGTTCTGCTACGGCGGGCAGACCCCGGCGGATGGGTGTGGACCGCTACAACCTGGCCAGACAGAAACTGATCTACGTCAGAACCTGGCTGGTAACACCCGTGCTGGAGCACCCCAGATTTCGGCCCACTTAGTAGCCAGCTACGAGCGTTCCATCGGTGGCAACCTGGTGTTTGGGTTCACGGGCAACGTTCAGTACAAGGACGATCAGGAGCTGAGCAACAGCATTCCAGGGGTCATCCAGGACTCCTATACAACGGTGTCTGCCAATATTCGCTTGGGCACCCAGGATGGCCGTTGGCAGCTTGCGCTGATCGGCAAGAACCTCACAGATGAGATGGCGTTCCGTGGGGCTGGTGATGTCCCGGAAACCGGTGGTAATACCGGTACAGCCGAGGGCTTTCGGGGTGACTATAGCGGCGGTGTCATCAGGCCGCGACAGTATGAGTTGGAGTTGACCTGGCGGTTCTAGCGATAGGCCCGTCAAGGAAGGAAGCAGGAAAATCTAAAACAAAACTTCGATACTGCCGTCGCCATCTGGGACCGGCAGGTGGAACTTGAACTGACCTATAATTTCTGAACCTGGAAATAGAGGGCGGTGTCGAATGGTGCGAATTTAAACGAGAAATGGTTACAAGAGATGTTCATGTCTAGTGTAATCTGGGTTTTGATGGAGAGCCTGTTGGCGTATAGGAGACGGGACTTTTTCTGCCTGTGGCTCATATTATGACGTTAAAACCGGCACCCTCAAAGGAATCGATTCGTGCCATCGTTGGGCACCGGTTTCCGGGCGGCAAATACACCATCGAACACTGGGAAAACTTCCTGCTGACGGAATGTACGGGGGCGGATCCGCTACCCGATGGCCTGGCACATCCTGTCGCACTATTTCACGTGCCAATCCTTGGCGCGCGGACCAGTATCGGCGAGATGTTTGCCCTTGGTCAGGCTGAAGCAGATAATTCGATTCATATCGAGAGTTACGACTGGGAATTTTTCCAGCCCCTAAAGGAGCAGGTGGAGTACGATATCACTGCTGAGATAACAGAGGCCGACAGGCGCACCGAAGACGGGAAAACCTTCGATCGCATCCAGTTCCAGTTCGACCTGGCTGACCCTGCTGGCGTTCATACAGCTCGTACCACCATCACCTGGCAATACAAAAGAAGTTCACTATGACAGTATCAGTGGGTGACGATATTCCGGAGTGGCGCATGGAGTCCGTGCAACCGGAACGTATGCGTACCATGGCGGCCATTCTTCGCGATCCGAACCCGGTACACTGGGATAAGGCAGTGGTTGATGAAATGGGTCACGGGGCACGTACCGTTAACCAGGGGCCTCTGGGTCTGAGCTACATGGTCAATATGCTGCATGAATGGATGGGACCAACCTGCATTCGTCGTATTGTAATGCGCTTCCCGCAATTCGTTATGTCCGGGGACAGGGTGATCGCAATGGGCAAGGTAACCGCGATTCGATCAGAAGCCGGCGTGCAACTGGCCGACTGCGATATCTGGCTTGAACGTGAAGGGAGCGATCCACCCCTGGAAGGATTTGCCACGGTCTCCGTGACCGACTAGTGCACAGTACACAAGGAAAGTAATCGAAATACAGGGACAGCAGGGTGGATTTCAAATTTAGTGACCAAGCAATTGAATTCAGGAATGAAGTTCAGGAATTTCTGGCGGATAAACTTACGGCTGACCTGAAGAAGGCATCCCGTCTAACTGCCGGTACCTATACCGATATTCCTGCCTGCCGGCGCTGGCACGGCATACTTGCTGAGAAAGGTTGGATCGCGCCAGGTTGGCCGGTGGAGTACGGTGGAACCGGTTGGGATGACCTGCAGCGTTATATCTTTGGAGTTGAGTGTTTTAAAGCGGGCGCCCCCCTACTGTTCAATATGGGTATACGACATATTGGTCCCGTTATGATGGCCCATGGAACTGAAGCGCAAAAAGATTACTATTTGCCGCGAATTATTTCCGGAGAAGATATCTGGTGCCAGGGGTATTCGGAGCCCTCGGCCGGTTCTGACTTGGCGGCCTTAAGGCTTCGCGCCGTGCGCGATCAGGATGACTATGTTCTCAATGGTACAAAGTTGTGGACCACAGGGGCGCATTTTGCCGAGCAGATCTTCTGTCTTGTAAGAACTTCAGATGAGGGCAAAAAGCAGGCTGGCATTACATTCCTTGTTATGCCCATGGACACACCGGGGATGACCGTCAAGCCGATCATGTCGCTGAACGGTCAGCATGAATGTAATCAGGTGTTTTTTGAGGATGTTCGAGTACCAGTGGCTAACAGGGTAGGGGAAGAGAATGACGGCTGGCGTGTTGCAAAGGTGCTCATGCAGTTTGCGAGATCCAACAATATTAATATGGCCTGGGTCAGAGAGGCGCTGGAACGAGTTAAAGAAGCAGCGAGAATTGAACCGGATGGACAGCAGGGATGTTTGATAGACGATCAGGATTTTGCCTACAAGCTAAGTGCCACTGAAGTGCGCCTGGTTGGCGTGGAGTCGCTGGAGCTGCGTCTCCTGTCCGAGATGAACAGGAACGAAAACCCCGGTTTCAAGTCGTCACTGCTGAAATCAAGGTCGTCGGAACTCATACAGGAAGTGAGTGAACTGATGCTTGAAGCAGTTGGCTGGTATGGATTTCCATTCCAGATGGAAACCCTGGATCCGCTCAGTCAGGCTGAATTTGTTGGGCCTGAATATGCGTTACCCGTAATGAGCCTGTACCTGAATCAAAGGTCTACGACGATTGCGTCGGGTAGTAGCGAAATCCAAAGAGACGTACTGGCCAAGAGAGTGCTCGGGCTGTAACCAACCACCCGTTACCAACTCCTATCAGGTTTCACCCCAGGCTCAAAATAGCGGTTGCGCAAGCTTGATGCGGTCGTGGTAAAGTCTTTGTTCTCGGCCGTCGGTGCTGCCTCCTCGATAGGGGATGGTTAACAATAAGATTCGAACAGGGAATAGATGATGAATGATTCTGATATCGATGATACGAACCGTCGCAGACTGCTAAAGGGTGCCGGCTTGATAGCTGGCAGCGCTGCCCTCGGTGGTGCTGCATTGCAATCTAGTGCTGCGACATCCAGTCAAATTAGATGGGATCACACGGCTGATGTGGTTTGTGTCGGCAGCGGTGCGGCAGCCTGCTCTGCAGCCATTAGCGCGCTGGAAAGTGGCGCCAGCGTACTATTGTTGGAAAAAATGCCCCTTCCCGGTGGCACCACCGCCAGGTCTGGTGGCATAGTATGGATAGCCAATAATTCACTCTTGAGAGCGCGCGGTATAGAGGATGGGAAGGATGATTGCCTGCGATATATGGCGCGTTTTGCCTATCCGCAGAATTATTCTCCAGACAGCCCCAACCTGGGACTGAGAGAGGAAGAATATCGGCTACTGGAGTCGTTCTACGACAACGGCTCAAAAATGGTCGATTTCATGCAACAGATAGGTGCTGTCAGATTCAAGGAATTCCGCATGTGGAATGTCGACAAGCCCGCCCCGGATTACGGTGATCATTTGCCGGAAAACAAGGTGCCAACGGGGCGACCCCTAGAGCCTGTTGTTGACCCAGGGTCGGTAGGTAATGGCCTGGATCTGGCGCGGAAGTTGGAAAAATACCTTACTGACCGTAAAGTTCCCATCCTGGTCAACCATTCTGTCAAAGACGTCATCAAGGATAAAGGGCGTGTCATTGGCCTCAACGTCGAACATGATGGCCAGGAAATAAAGGTAGGGGCTAATCGGGCGGTTGTTTTCGGCACCGGTGGATTCGCCCACAACACTGATCTCATCAGGCTGCATCAGGAATCGCTCGTTTATGGTTCCTGCGGGTCAGCGGCTGCAACCGGTGATTTTATTCCCATTGCAGCAAGGGCAGGGGCGCGAATGGGCACCCTGCACCAGGCATGGCGCACACAGGTACTGCTGGAAGAGGCGATACAGAACCGCGTTCTGGCGGGGGGAACCTTTTACCTTCCCGGTGATTCGATGATCGTGGTGAACAAATATGGCCATCGGGTGGTCAATGAAAAGCGCAACTATAATGATCGCACCCGGATTCACTTTGTCTATGATCCCACGAGGGAAGAGTATCCAAATCAACTGCTCTTTATGATATTCGATGAACGAAGTCTTGATGCCTTCGGTGGTAATTTCCCGTTCCCCATCGATCGTCGGGAATCTCCCTGGTTGATTTCAGCAGACAGCCTCGAGCAGTTAACAGGCCAAATCAGCCAGCGACTCAAAAAAGTAGCAACCGAAACGGGTGGCGTCCAACTTGATGATGGCTTCACTAAGAGGATGCAGAAGTCAGTAAAAAACTTCAATAAGTACGCTAAAAAGGGAAGGGATCCTCAGTTCGACCGTGGTCAGCATGCTTATGATCGGGAATGGCATCTGCTGTTTTCTGGCATGCGTAAAGGTACCAGCCAGCCAGAAAACTCCATGCCGAACCGGACCATGCACCCCTTCACTAGGAAGGGGCCCTTTTTCGCTTTTATTCTCGCACCCGGTGCCCTGGATACGAACGGCGGTCCCGTGATCAACGAAAAAGCACAGGTGATCGGTGCCGGGGGGCAACCGATTGCAGGCCTCTATGGCGCCGGCAACTGTATCGCGAGCCCGACGCGGGCGGCTTACTATGGTGCGGGTGGAACGATTGGTCCGGCCATGACCTTTGGCTATATTGCTGGTCTGAATGCGGCGAAAGAACCCGTATCGGGATGAGATTAGGCTTGTTATTTGTAGTGGCTATCGTGAGTTCAAGTCAGCTGCTGGCAGAATCAACAAGCTTTAGCCGCGATATCGCTCCCCTGTTCAGGAACGTGTGCGCCAGCTGTCACCTGACCGGGAAGGAAGCCGGTGAAATAGCCCTGTATCCACAGGTCGCCTGGAGCAACCTGGTTAATGTTCCATCACGACAAAGCAGTCATATGCGCGTCAAGCCAGGCGATGCGGACAATAGCTATCTGATGTTAAAGCTTGACGGTACACATTTGGATGCTGGCGGTTCTGGAACGAGAATGCCATTCAATGGCACGCCTTTAAGTGAGGAAGTTCGCGCACAGATTCGTGCCTGGATTGAAGAGGGTGCGAAGGATAACTAGGTTTGACAATAAAACTCCGTCAATGCCCGCGCCGTAAGTTGCACACCGGATTGAATAGTCTGGTACCTAATCTTCTGTGGCATCGGCTAGGCGCCCCCAGCCATCCACGGGCCGGGTCCCGAGTCTCGGCGACCCCGGCTAGGCGCCCCCGACCGTCCATGGCGTTAGTCACTACAAACCAGGCACCGGTCTCCTCAACCCTGCGGCTAATTTGGTATTTCGGCTGATTTGTATATGGTAGAGTCACGGCTGCCGCTTACTAACCAGTTAACTGTGGCTAAACCCATTCCAACTACTTTTGTCAGGTAAATAATATGGCTTTCAATAAAAGATCAACTGCTGAACAGGTTACCGAAGGGGTGGACCTATCAGGTAAGACGGCGCTGGTAACTGGTTGCAATTCAGGTATCGGCACGGAAACCCTGAGGGTCCTGGCAATGCGTGGCGCCCATGTGATCGGTACTGCCCGAACCCTGGAAAAGGCAGAGGAGGCTTGTTCGGGCGTAGCTGGCTCTACTACGCCTGTTGCCTGCGAACTGACTAATCATGATTCGATTCGCGCGGCTGCCGAAAACATAGGGTCATCATTCGACAAGCTGGATATTGTCGTCTGTAATGCCGGCATCATGGCGCTGCCCAAATTCGAAACAGTCTATGGTTTAGAGAAACAGTTTATGACCAACCATATTGGTCATTTTCTGCTGGTCAACCTGCTGATGGACAAGATTACCGCTGCCCCGGCAGCAAGAGTGGTGAATGTCAGCAGTTCGGCGCATTTACGACCGCCAAAAGGCGGGATTGATTTCGAAAACCTGACCCATGGTGATGGCTATTCGGCTTTCAGTGCGTACGGGCGATCAAAACTTGCCAATGTGCTATTTACCAAACAGCTGGCAAAACACTTGGTAGGCACTCCGCACACGGCGAACTCCCTTCATCCCGGGGTTATTGCCACGAACCTGGGCCGCCACATGAATCCCTTGATCGGTGTTCTTTTTGCTGTCTTCGGATTCTGGGCGATGAAAAACATTGCACAGGGGGCTGCCACTAACTGTTACCTCGCGGCCCATCCGGATGTTGAAGGTATCAACGGAAAATATTATTCAGACAGCCAGGAAGCAAAACCACTGGCGCTATCCAACGATGAAGCCCTGGCGCAGCGGTTATGGCTTGAGTCTGAGAAGATAGTTGCCGATATAGCTGAACGATAAAAAGCTATATAGTGGCCAACCTGCCACCATCGATCAGGATAATATCACCGCTGTGGTAAGCGGAGCAGTCACTGGCCAGATAAGCAGCTATGCCTTCAACATCCTCGACACTGCCCACCCGTTGCAGTGGCGTACCTTTGGCATATTCCGATTCAATAAACGTAACCATGTCCGTTCCCAGTTCATGTCTTAGCAGTTCCGTATTGACCAGGCCAAGGGCAACCATATTGGCCCTTATGCCGTACTGGCCGAGTTCTACGGCCGCGGTTTTCATCATGGCTGCCATGGCACTCTTTGAGGCACCGTAATGGGCCATGCCCTGGGCACCACAGAAAACCGACAGGCTGCCACAAACAATCAGAGATCCACCGGGCGAGCCTGCCTCAACTCGCTTGACCATCTGCCGCGCTGCTTCCCGAAGTGTAAAAAAACCACCATGCTGATTGACCTCAAGTAGTGCCAGGTAATCCTCCGTGGTGAGGTCCAGCAGTGACCGGTTGGGCATCGTCATACCCGCATTGGCCACCACGCAATCCAGTCTGCCCATAATGTCAACGGCAGATTGCATCCCGTCGGCGACGGCAGCATCATCAGTAACATCAACAATTTTGGCCTGCACCCTGCCCCCGAAAGTGGAAAGTTCGGCGACGGCTGCCGCATTTTTTTCACTGTCCCTTCCCCAGATGACGAGGTCACCACCACACTTCGCGATCCCCCTAGCAAACCCCAGTCCCAGGCCACCATTGCCACCCGTGACCAGTGCGACCTTGCCCTGCAGATTGAACAGATTATTATTCACCTATGATCTCCTGTGAAAGGATGGATGTGGTCTAGGATAGAGGTATGGTCCGCCTGTCCATTAGTTGTTACACGCATCATTTCGCCAACCCTTTTTCGACTTCAGCAATAGCAGATTCAAGTAACAGTGTTTCACTGAGGTTCTCGCGACCTCCCAGGGTCAAAAGTTGTTCCAGGGCCAGCTTTCTGACTTCCAGCGAAGGTGCATGATCAGGTGATACCCGCAAAGCCATATCCAGCAGGTGCAATGCTTTTAGTGGTGAGTCTGCATCTACATATTTTCTCGCCCGAGCTGCCAGTGGATCCACACCACCTGCCATTTCCACCAGGTCATCAACGACCTCACGAAATGGAACATAGTACATGTCGGTGGTGGACTCAAAGTCGAACCAGCCATTGTAGTAGACCCATATGGCACGAACCGCCCAGGAAACCTTGCCATGTCCTTCTCCCAGCGTCAGGTTAGCCGGTAGCTTGATCTCACCCATCAGGGTGTGAACGTCCTTGTCTGCATTCATGCCTTCGATAGTTCGGTCATGGATGTATTGAACCGCTGCGCCGAGGCGCGTCAAATTTTCCTCGATTAAATCCGCGCCCCGGACAGGGTCGCCATGGCCTGTGATCAGCAGTTCGGGTTTCAGGGATTTGACCTTATTTACATTGGCGATGTATTCGACGGCTGACCGAATCTTGTCGCCTCGAAGCGTATTCAGGAAGGGTACGTTCATGAACATTGGGCCAAACAAGTTGCCGGTAAAGACGACCCGCTCGTTCGGTAACCAGACCACCTGTGAATCCGCGGTTTCACCGCCTGGGGTTGAGTAGAGCTCAAATTTGCGGTCACCGACTTCAAATTTGTAGTCATCTGCATAGACTATATCGGTCGCTTGCTCAGGGGTTCCTTCCCAGCTTGTTGCCGGGTCGCGCTTTACTCCCGCTGACCAGATTCTGTCCATGCGGTCTGAATAGAAAGTTATGAGTTTGAGCCAATAGGCTCGCACTTCTGCATTCCGTTCCTGCATGATGACCTGGGTGCCCGGTTCTTTCAGTGTCGCCAGACCACCGAAGTGGTCCGGATGTCCCTGGGTTATAAGGGCGTACTTCAGATCACCAGTACGCACGCTGCTATAAAGTTCTTTATGTCGTTTGCCTCCCGCGGTTGTGCCGGAATTAACCAGTACGTCGCCATCTGATGTTGTTATCAGGTGGCTGTTGGAAACATCCTGGGAGAGGAAAATAAAGTCGTTGACGGCTCTGAGTTCAAATTTGTCTCTGCGTACCAGGTCCAAAAGTGGGGGTTTCTTGTATCCATCGTTCATTTTTTGAATATTCTCCCGTGGTTTAAATTTGACTGCCGACGATCGGGTACAGTCACTGGTCTAAAGGTCGTTCTAGTGAGTGCGCGGATCGAGTTGTGGGTAGCGTTCATAGTAGAAATTAAAGCGCTCGTACAATGCATCCTTTTTGAGTCCGAAGTCAGCTTCTATATCATAGACGATCTGGCCATGCTTGCCTCTGGGGTTAGCTTTCAGGTAAGCCTCTAATTGCTTTTCCACCTCCGGTGTAACAATAATCCCTGCGAACTCGTACACGCGGCGCACCATTAACATGTCGTTAGCCATAAACTCCGGGAAAACTACGTCCATAGTCTGATCTTCCGGCAGCTTCTGCTGGTCCCTGACGCAGGCCCTGAGCAGCCTTTCTATGCGGTCAAGCCAGTAGTTGGCAATTTCACTCATGTGAATAACAGGATTCCTGATCCGCGACATATAGGCGACCAGTGTTGCCGTTGAACTGAATACTTCAATGGGGTCACGGTGGGTAACCAGGAAGGTTGCATCTGGGAAGTTCGTATGCAGCGGGATCAGCTGTTCAAGGTGCTGGGGTGTTTTAGTCACCCACTGTTTTGGTGCAAGATCGCCACCTGCTGCATCACCAACACCCGTTCCTGAATAGTAACTGAGCACCTGCAGCATGGTTTTTAGAAATCCATAGTGCGGAGTCTGATCGTGAGCCAGGTAGTAGTCCCTCCAGCGGGGTACATGGGCCATCCATTCGAGTGTGTAGGAGGCAAAATCAATATCAAGTAGCTCAATATCCTCGTGTATGTGCTCGGGATTCATGTCGTGCATGTTCTTCATCAGCGGCAGCATGGCGTCTGACCCCTGGTAGGCCTGAACGGCCCTCTGGAATCGCGGGTCGCGCTGATCGTGGGTAACTTCTTCCCCCGGTGCCGGAACCGGTTGGCGGCTCTCCCAGTAGGGCATGGAACGAAACCGGGTATCCGCAGCGAGCATGTTGAGCAGATGGGTTGTGCCACTGCGGGGCAGACCGGCGATCATAATGGGTCTGCTGATTTCGATATTGTTTATTTCCGGATGTCTGCTCAGGGCGTCGACAACCCGCAGTCGACTGCATGCCTGCTGAACCTTGGTTCCGAAAACACTCATACGCCCGAAATTATTCATCCAGGCGTCTTCTGCGGTGCTTCTCAATTGCTCAGCAAGTCGTTCCTTGAACCCCTCGTCACCAAAATCTTTCAGGCCGGTGTTCTTGATAGCTGCGGCCAGGACAGCATCGACACTTAAGTCGATCTCCTGGGATTCGGCATTGGCAACGGCGCCCTGCTGCAATTCACTGAGAACTGGCTTCGACAGGTCTTCGATTCTGATTTTATGCGCGCTGTTCATGTTCTCTCCGAGGTGGCGGATCGAATATTACTGTTCGAACCAACTCAATAGTCTCGCTCTTCTTTTTGACGTAATACCATACACCATTGCTTATCTGAGGTCCTGCTCCTAGCCCCCTGGAGGTGTCGCTTCTCAGCGCGAAGCATGGTATGAAACTCGAGAGTTATACCTGATAGCAACTAAAAGAGGAAAATGGGATGGAAGAACAACTGCAACGGCTTTTAGACAAGCAGGCGATTGATGAGGTTCTGCAACGATATTGTCGTACCTTGGATTGGCTGGATGAACCTGGACAGGCATCCTGCTACTGGCCGGATGCGGATATCGATTACGGCTTTTTTGAGGGCCGTGCTGACGAATTTGTGCCAATGGTCATGGAGCATGAGCAAAGGGCAGTAAAACGCTGGCACTTGGTAGGTGGTGCGATGATTAAGGTGGAAGGTGATAAGGCTCGGGCGGAGACCTATGGTATCAGCACAGGCTCGAGTGGTGCTCATGAGTCCAGTCGTATGTACGGGGGCCGTTACCTGGATGAATTGGAAAAGAGAAATGGTGAGTGGCGGATTTCCAAGAGGATGTACATCCTGGATTGGACCAAGACTTTTAGCGATGAAACAGAAGGCACCAAAGTGGAAGGTGGCACCCTGCATACGCCAGACATCACGAAGCCCGGACACGATCTGTATCGGGCGATGTAATTGTGCGCTGATTTAACTTTTTGTATCAATCGTGTGACGGGAGTATTGGGTTCGGGACTAGGCCAGTATGAGTGTTATAGTCAAACCCTATTAGATTGGCGGGCAAAGCCCACCCGCTGATTGTGACCAAAAGGGCTGGAGGACAAATCAGGTGATTAGTCTCAAGGGAAAAAATGCAATCGTAACCGGGGCGGCCGTGGGTCTTGGCAATGCCTACGCACAGGCGCTGGCAGCCGAGGGTGTTAATGTAGCTGTCTGTGATATTCGTGAAGAAATCACTGACTTGCCAGCTGAATTACAGAAATCAGACGTAAAGGCAGTAGGCTGGCGTGCCGATGTATCCGTTCCCGATGATGTTCGAATGGTCGTTGACGGTGCCATGGAAGCTTTTGGCGGTATCGATATCCTGGTGAACAATGCGGGAGTCTTTGGTCCCAGTACTGCTGACGATGACCTGGATAAAACACTGGCTGACTATGACCTGATAATTGGTACTAACCTTAAGGGCGAGTACCTGTTCGGACGGGCTGTCATTCCCATCATGATTGAGCAGGGCGCCGGTGGTGAGATAGTCAACATCGCAACTGATCATATGGTGACCTGCGGTACGCCGAACGACCTCTGCCCAAACCTGCCAAGCTGCCCCTGGAACAAGGGAACTAACGAATTTGATGGGCCGCCCCGGCCAACGGGTGGTGGTGAGACCATGGACCTCTATGATGCCAGTAAGTGGGGGATTAATGGTTTAACTTTTCCCTGGGCAAAGGTATTGCGGCCCCACAATATTCGGGTAAACGCCCTGTGTATGGGTGCAACTGATTCTTATATGCTCCGGTCATTCCATAATTTTGATCCGCCCCCTGAAGAGGTCGAAGCCTGGATGAAAGCCGAAGATTCGGCTCAACTCTTGATTGACCTGCTCGCTGAAGGCCCGAAAGGCCGTACCGGGGAGAATATAAATTCATGTATTGGGCGACCATGCAAACTTGAGCCGCCACTTGCTCCAATATATATCACGAAGGAGTCAGTCGATGTCAACTAACGGATCACTAGAGGGAAAATCTGCCATTGTCAGTGGTGCTGGTCGCGGACTGGGCCAGGCTTACGCTGAGGCTCTGAGGGACAACGGTGTCAAGGTTCTTGGCTTCGACCTGCTTGAATCAGTGCACGAAATTGACGGTATCGAGTCGATGGTAGCGGATATATCCAAACGGGAAGATGTTGAACGCATTGTTTCCGCTGCTGAAGAAGCATTTGGTGGCGTGGACATACTGGTAAACAATGCCGGCGCCTGGCGCGTAACCCTTGTTGATTCGCCCTGGGAGCAGGCCGTTGAAGACTGGGATTTCATAATGGATACCAATCTCAGGGGATTGTTGATGCTGTCTCGGATCTGTGTTCCCATTATGCAACGCAATGGCGGCGGTGATATTGTGAATATATCCACCTATTATGTATTGCCGGCACGTAGTGAAGGCACCAATAATCCGCAGACCGACCTCTATTGTGCATCCAAGTGGGCGCTCAACGGTTTCACGGATGCCTGGTCAAAGTCCCTGGCAAAAGACAACATCAGGGTGAACGGCATGTGCATGGGCGCAACAGACACGCCCATGCTTCGCGGTCTGTTTCCAGACAAGCAATTGCCACCGGAAATGGCGGCATCGGTGATGAGTGCCGAGGGCAGTGCCCAGCAGATGATTGACCTCATCAATGATGGCCGAACTGGTGAGAATATCGGTGCCTGGGTTGGTTATCCCATTGAGCTTGGTCCGCGCAAACATGCCCACAAGAGAATTACAGGCTAGCCCGAATTATTCCTGAAATGTTTGGGCTAGTCTTGATCTGATATTAATTCGACGAATCTCAGTAGTTAGGATTGAATAGTCCGGTACCTGATCTGACGTGGCTAGCGCCATGGATGGACGCGGGACCTGGCCATGGATGGCCAAACGCCACAGAAGATTAGGAGCCGGACTATTCAATCCGGCGTTCATCTTGGGACCATGGTAAACATACCCAATGGTCTAGTTTTGTAGGCTAGTTCAGATTCGCCGAACTACAGCAACTCACAGCATCATCGGAGGCAATGAGGGAATCTTATTGTCAGATCAAGTCTAGTTCCTGTTATTCTGCGCCGGGTTCCGCCACAGCTTTAACATTCACCGGAATGGCGCTCATTCTTGGCATGCCGATATGCGGGTCAAAGTCGCGCTCAACGTTAGTTAAGCGTCCCGTGTTGCTGCCGATAAACCGGATCTCGGCATCATGTTCCGGCGCGTCTCCAAAGGCATGCGCCATCGAGATTACTCCTTCAAGCACCTCTGGGGCCTCTTCGACGATACCCAGGATACTGGCGTGATCCGAGGAGATTCTGACCATATCCCCTGGAGCAAGGTCGAGTGCTTCAAGATCAGCGGGATTCATGTAGGCAGGATTGTATAGGCCGTTGTGTACCAGGGCGGGGATATCGCGTCCAGACGAATTGTAGACCTCGTGCATGCGGCGGCTAACGAGCCTGTGAGTGAATTCCTCTCCTTCCCGGTATCCGCCCCCTTTTATCAAGGGTTCCGATATCACGTCGTCAAGTTCCTCCATCATGAAGGAGTTGCCGATGTCGAGCATCTCGGTGTGACCCTCATCCTTGGGTTGTACGAGATTTGATGGGTCTGTGAAGATGTGCCCGTGGGGGTATTTCTTGACTTCAGAAAGCGGGATTCGGGAGCCCTTGACCATGATTTCAAACAGCTCATCCGTGCTTGGTTTCTCTTCCATATCCAGGAATTCACCATTTACTTTTAACGCCATGCCCAGACGCTGTGCCACGCCGTAGAAAAATTCCCACTCTTCCATCAGGTTTGATCCCTTTGGCGGTTCAACAATGGCAGGGTGATACTGTGCATAGGGTTCCGGGTAGCCGTTGCAGGCGCCAAAGTACAAAAGGCTTTCCGGGGGTGACGTTATGCCAGGCTGTTCCAGCGAAAGTCTTTGTGCCATGACGTAGTCAGCGAGTTTTGCAGTGGCCGTCATTTTGATATCCAGCACTACACACAATTCGAGCTTCTTCATTGCCTCAAGCGTTTTGAGCTGATCGGGCCAGGCCGCAACCGGGTTGCCGCCTACACAGATCAGCGCCTTAACCTGGCCGTCTCCGTCCAGCAGGATTTCATCAGCGAGGGCCGCTGTGCTTAAACCTGCGGCGTTGTTCGTCAGATTGCGTACTCGTAGCTTTTCCCCATAGCCCCAAGCTGGCGGTTTAGGCTCTGCCTGGGCCTTCCCCTTAAATTCAGGCATCAGGACAAGCGGATTCGGTACCTGTGCGTCTTCGCGCAACCAACGCCCGCAAAGGGTGTTCAGGACGAGCACCATGTATTCTGTCAGGGTCCCACGTGGCGCCATATTGACGCCGGTTCCCGCGGTTGCACTACCCCCTGGGTTGGTGGCAAAAAGACGCGCAGCTTCTATTAGCTGTCCGGCTGGAACGCCGGCACGCTTCTCAACATATTCCGGTGTAAATTTGTCGACGGTCTGGCGCAGAACCTCAAGACCCTCGACATTCTCATCGAGAAACGCCTTGTCAAAAAGCGCTTCATCAATAATCACGCGGGCGATGCCAGCCAGGATAGTGGGATCTTCCCCGGGTTTGCACTGCAGGAATATTTCAGCCCGGTCGGCACATTCAGTCCGTCTTGGATCAATCACGATCAGTTTGGCGCCTCTTTTTCTTATATCATGCAGGCGCTTGGCTGGGTTAAATGGCGGGATACCTCCCCACTTGGAAACTATCGGATTAGCTCCCACCAGCATCCAGACGTTTGCTTCGCTGAAGGGTGGTGCACCAGCGTTCCAGCGACCATGTAGTGCCATTGCGACCTGCTTGCCCGGTTGGTCGATAGTGCCGCTGGAGAACTGCATGGGTGAACCGACGGCCCGCATAAATGATGTTGCTGCGGCTCCCGATGCGGGGTACATAAAACTGAAAGTGCCGGTATAGACTGCGACTGATCGTGGGCCATGCTGGTCAATAATTTTTTGCAGTTTTTCCGCTATTTCATCCATCGCCAGCTGGTTATCGATGGGGGCATAGTCACCGCTATCCTGGCGTTTAGCCGATCTGATCATGCGATCGGGGATATAGTGCTGACTCGGCAGTTGCCGGCCCTTGATGCAACTATAGCCGTGATACATGGGGTTTTCCTTGTCGCCAAGGACCTTGGCGATTCGACCATCTTCCACATCAACTTTGATTCCACAGAAAGCGTGGCAAAAACGGCAAATAGCGTAATGAGTCTCGGACATGGTGATTTTCCTGCTCGAAATGAATGGTATCCCCTACTGCTCGCTCGATCATATTCCTTTTTCGGGCAGGACTGCCACTAAAAGACACTGCCGGCAAATGACGGTACGGGCAAGAGACAAGGTCCCCTGGTCACTATGAGAGAAATATGTCGATACGCTGGTCTCGTCCCAGCCTATATCGCTTATCCTTGCAAAACATGGTATGAATTGACCTGATCAAACTTAATAGTGGAGAGGAAATAGTATGGATGAGCAACTTCAACAACTCCTTGATAAACAGGCGATTAGCGAAGTTATCCAGCGGTACTGTCGCACCATGGATTGGCTTGACGAGCCAGGCCAGGCAGATTGCTACTGGCCGGATGCTGAAGTGGACTTTGGATTTTTTGCAGGTCGTGCCGATGCCTTTGTGCCCATGGTCATGGAGCACGAGCGAAATGCTGTAAAAAGATGGCACCTGCAGACCGGGGTGATGATCAAAGTAGACGGTGATAAGGCACAAGCGGAATCATATGGCATTACCACCGGCTCTGGTGGTGCTGGTGGGCCGAGCACCATGTATGGTGGTCGATACCTGGATGACTTTGAAAAAAGAAACGGCGAGTGGCGACTTTCAAAGCGGCTGTACATCCTGGACTGGACCAAGACCTATGAAGATATATCAGAGGTCTCTAAGCTGGAAGGTGGTTCAATGCATACGCCGAATATCTCTGCTGCCGGGCATGAGCTTTATCGGGAAATGTAACTATCGTCGCGCACCACCGATTGGATGTTAGGTTTTGACAGGGCCTGGTTTCGTCTGAGCCCTGCCTCGTCCTATAACGGTGCCACGCCTTTCCTCAAGCGTCTCCGGGGTGACGGCTTCGTTTAATTTGTGGGCAAGGCTACGTCTTGCTTCTTCAGGAATTCCCTCGGCAAGCGTGTGTTCGCAGCCAAAGTCGATGAGTTGATGTACCTGTTTCAGGGTTTCCTCATGCGCTGACAACATGTCCGTTGCAATACTGATGCAGTAGGGAAGCAGCTCTTCAGCCGGCAGCAGTTTGTTAACGAGCCCCCAGCGTTCAGCAGTTTCGGCACCTATGTAGTTGCCGGTAAAGCTGACTTCTTTTGCCCGGGATGCACCTATCAGGCGGGCAAGATTCTGGGACAACCCCCAGCCAGGTACCACGCCCATTCTGACATGTGTGTCTGCGAAACTGGCCTGCTCTGATGCAATCAGAATGTCACACATCAACGCCAGTTCAAAACCACCGGTAATGGCAAAGCCATTGATTGCTCCGATCACCGGCTTCCCCACACCTGTCACGGCTTCATACATGGTTATGGGGGATACTTTTCTGCCTTCGAAGCCACTTTGACCCAGCTCCTTCAAATCGAGTCCGGCACTGAAAGCTCGACCAGCACCGGTGAGAATAATGACCCGGGTACCAGGGTCATCTTTCAATTCGGTAAAAGTATCCGTGATGGCAGCCTGTAATTCCCCTGAAAGGGCATTCAGTCTTTCAGGCCGGTTCAGAGTTACCGTAGTGATTTGGTTTTCAGTATTAGTGACCAGCACACTCATAGTGGTTTATCTCCTCTGTCAATGATAGTGATGCCAATCAACTCTGTAGGCAAATTGTTGTAGATACCACAATTTGCCGTTATCTGACACTGATTCGACGACTTTTAGTAGTTAGGATTGGATAGTCTGGTTCCTGATCTGACGTGGCTAGCGCCAGGGACGGACGGGGTCGCCGAGACGCCGGACCCGGCCCGTGGATGGCTGGGGGCGCCTAGCCGATGCCACAGAAGATTGGGAACCAGACTATTCAATCCGATGATCACCTAAGATCCACATTCAGGTCGAGACTAGTAACGCCAGCGCGGTGTTGGTGGACTAATTGAATATTCAGCCACACCGTATCCGCGCTCACCGGTTTCTTCCACCTCAAAGTCGAAGAAACCTTCATGGCAATCCATCAGGCATTCGGCATCGTTCTCGCCCCGCATCAGGCCATTGACCGACTGGGCATATTTGCGTCCGGTCTTCACGTGAATGACGTCTCCATCCGGCAAAGTGAACTGGTAACGGAAACTCATCGCGCTGCGGCCATCCTCCTCCAGCCTGCAGTCAAGACACTTGGCACCCAGAATGGCACGACTGCCGTTTTTATCGGACAGGAATCCGCCCATGGGTAGCTTCGTTGGATCGGTGGATATGCGGTCGGAAGCCATGATGCCAAAAGCGTTGAGATGGAAGTTATCCGTCTGCACTGAAGGCCAGAAGTGTCCCAGGGTATTTTCGAGAGTATTGGGTCTTTCAACTTCCCAGGGTGAAGCATGGGTGAAACGGTCACACCAGGAATGATCACGATGTGAGTAGCAGTTGATTTCCCGTCTTCCCTGTCGTGGCCCGGCGCGCACTTCAAATTCGCCTTCGCACAACAGCCCCTGCTCATAGTGCCCGCCGTAAACACCGGCTGCCTTGAGTGGGTTGCCACGGATAGAATCCTCATAGTCAAATACGGGGAATCGGCCGGTGAAGGTTACGTCGTAGCCGTACTTCTCATTGTCTGCCTGAAGCCGCAGTTTCTTCTGTGGCTCGATCACCTCATAGATCATGCGACCGCCATCGGATAATTTGTCGAATTTCCCAATGTCGTGGTAGGGCACCTTATTAGCCCAGGGCATGGGAATACCATCGATAACGAGACAGGTGCTGAATCTTGCATAGCCCTTGTTGGTGACATGCATATGGTTAACGCCGTGAATATCGGCCTCGCGGTCGACGAATGAGAACCAGAGATTGTCACTCCACAGGCCCTCAGTTCCCTCAGGCGCTGGGTGCAAATATTCGTCGTTGTCTGAAATTGTCATACTGCTACATCCTCGCTAATGCTATTTTGGCTACGCTATTCTAACTTGACGTGGCCAGTAGTTTCCCTATCTATCTAGCCAGTTGTACCAGTGACTAGTAACGCCATCTAGGGAAGGGCGGGTTGATGGAGTACTCAGCAACGCCGTAACCTCGCTCGCCGGTCTCTTCCACTTCGAAGTCAAAGAAACCTTCATAGCAATCGAGCAAGCATTCGGCATCGTTCTCACCGCGCATCAAACCATTCACAGACTGGGCATATTTACGACCGGTTTTAACATGAATGATATCGCCATCTGGCAGGGTGAACTGATATCGGAAACTCATGGCACTGCGACCATCGTCCTCGAGTCTGCAATCAAGACATTTGGCATCCTGGATGGGCCGACTGCCGTTCTTATCGGACAGAAATCCACCCATTGGTATCTGCTCGGGGTTAATATTTCTAAATGAGTTAACACCCATGAGACCAAATGCATTGAGATGGAAGTTATCGGTTTGTATTGAAGGCCAGAAGTGGCCCAATGATTGCTCCCGAGTGGAGGCTTTCTGAACTTCCCAGGGTGATCCGTGGGTGAAGCGGTCGCACCAGGAGTGATCACGATGTGAATAGCAATTGATCTCTCGCCGTCCCTGATTTGGTCCGGCACGGACTTCGAATTCGCCCTGGCACAATAACCCTTGTTCATAGT